>Ga0325403_1002646_pt1 | contig 15982 bp, 11 predicted proteins | sample PopdelMetagenome_19_FD_205665 | JGI IMG/M metagenome (GOLD analysis project Ga0325403, IMG submission 205665) | Populus deltoides microbial communities from Bellville, Georgia, United States - Xylem-PdKOR-R4 | ecosystem: Host-associated > Plants > Phyllosphere > Stem > Wood/Secondary xylem...
AATTAAAAAATTAAAAACAAAATGTGAAAATACTAAAATACCCCTATGACCCTTTTAATTATATAAAATACTCATGTGAAAATACCAAAATAACCTCAAAGGCAAAGCTTCTTTTTCGTCTTTTCTAAGGCTAAAAATGTTATTTTATTGTACATGGAAAGTGGAAAAACCTGAAACACTCTTGTCCAGCAACCCAACTTTTTTTATCTTGAGGGCAAAGAAGTATTTTTACTGTTACGACGATTGTGTAAAGTCAAGAAATCCATTGGTCAACAATTCTAAATTTTGTTGACTTTATAGGTAAAAAGTATTTTTACTGTGTTAAAAAATTTAAAAAGACACATTCCTCCCAAATAATCTTTTAATAACCACTGAGCTAGAGGAAAAGATCAAAAAAATCCAGATTAAAAGCTTAAATTTAATCCATTTAAAGATAAAAAGATAATTTTACAGTAATAATCCATGATAATACATGTACAGTGTAGCTTTTGTTAGTATAGCATTGTGATTCACTAAGAAAGAAGCATAAGAATATAAATAGTTTCTGGAGGACGAGTTTTCAAGGAGTAATGCTACTTGAAAATCTCAATCGCTTTGGACGGTATATAAATCATGCTATAAATTCTTAAAAGCGATATGTATATGTTTTAAAAAAATTTGGAAAAAATAATTTTAAGGGACTGTAAATTATAAATTAGTCCCTTAGTTTCAAGAAATTCCCTTATTTAAAAAACTAATTATTTAGCCAGTGTTGGTCATGTTTAATTTAATATTATTTTTTTTCAAAAATATTTCTTCTTTTCTCATAATCTTTCCATAATATCTATTTATTTTTAAAATAAAAAACATTGGAAAAGAATGTAAAATGAATGAAAAGAATTAAATAATTAGTTTCTAACACATGCGAACTAATTAATTCATTTCTCAGAATTAGAGGATTTATTTATAATTATGTTTGTAACTTGCACAATTTTTATCTTTATTTAATTAATTGTATAATATAGAACAAAAATAGAATATAGTATGGAAAAAGACTTGATATTAAGACATCAGATATTTGCACAAAACATGTAATAAGTATAGCGCTAGGATTTTTCAAGCTTCAAAACTATAGTTTTAAATTATAGAGAAAACTCTAAACTAAAAAGTTTTGTATAAAATTATGAATACTCAATCTCTTCTAATGAAAAATAACATATAAAGTAGTTTAAATAAGAGTTAAAATAGATCTAGATATAAAAATATAAACAAAATAAAACTATAAAATTTAAGAAAAAAATTATAAAATAACTAAAAAAAATAAAGAAAAATCCCGAGCAATAACTTTTATATTGAATTTATACGTATTCCTGAACTCCAATGGCATTGTCTTTATAATCTTGTAGAAAACAGGATCTTTAGAACTTTTTAGCAAAATTTCAACCCAATCCAATTGTTGAATCAAAATTTAATGTTTTTTTTTTTTTGTTAGAAAGGTCATTTGATGAATTTGGACTTTTTCTTAAGTTATGATTGTTTTTACATGTCCCATGTTAGGCTTCCTCACTTAAAAAAAACTTTTCCTTGAATTCACGATGAGAAATTAAACTCTTCAATTACAGATAAATAAATACTTTGAATATAATATTGTTACCAATTTATAGCTTGCCTTTTCACTAGTGTAGATGCCACGGGAAGATAGTTTGTGCATGTATAGAATAGTTAAGACTTGCATGTTCCTAAATATGTATATCTTTTCTTGGTGCTTTAACCTCTCTATAGAATGAAACTTCAAGCTAATCCTCCATGATATCTCCATATTTTTTTTTAGAAGTATATGTTTTCATTAAACGTCATAACTTGGTGGCATGTGAAATTATAGAGCCTGCAGCATATCAATTTTGTAGGAACTACCAAACGAAGCAAGGTCCATATAAAGAAGACAAAACATCATATATAGCCTAAGAAAGCAACATTGAAATCTACACAAGATAACCATCACAGCAAAATCCAGGGGAAACTTCCAAGAGTCTCCAATTCATCTTTCTAATGAATATGAACCTCTAAAGAGGAGCACCTTTAACAGCCTAATAGACGTAAGCTAAGAGATTGATCAAAACCAAGCAATGAAATCACTGGATCTTCGCACTCCCTGCTTAGCCATACAATCTGCCAGACTATTGCTCTCACGGTACACATGGGAAAAAGTAATTGAGCCAAAAAATCTAGTCAATCTCTGAACTGTGGAGAAGAGCTCTTGGTGCATCCATGGCCTGTTATGAGAATTGTGCATCTAGTTGATTACATTGGCAGAATCAGATTTAATAGTAATATGTTTATGATGAAGAAGACAATTTGAGGCTGAGAGCTCAACAGCTTTGACAACAGCTCTCAGCTCAGCTATGTTCGAATCTAATATCCCTACTGGCAAGGAAAAAATACTAAGGAGATGACTATGGTGGTTTCGTAGGACACCACCTATACCTGAGAGTCCAGGCTTTCCAAGAGAAGAGTCATCCATGTTCCACTTGAAGCTGTCAATAGTTAGAGGAGACCATATAACACCAGTTCTAGTAATCTGAACATTGGACCAACGAATCAGACCTTCTACCGATCTTAACAGGTCTGAAGGGGAGTAAGGAAAGTTAGGATGAAGTGCTTTCAACCATAAGCATAGCCAAGTGATGATAAGGAAGAAAACTGAATCATAGTTCGGTGACTTTTGTTGAAAGATCAAGTCATTTCGAAGAAGCCAAAAGGACCACGCCACTGAGAAAAACAATAACATCAACCATGCTTTCTTCTGAAATTTACCATGGACCATGAAAGTCCACTGAGAGAATAAGCCTGACAAATTCTTTGGGCAGCACCATGATAATCCCCACCACTTGATGATTTTGGACCAGATGATCCAATGCTTATGGCAATGTAAAATTAAATGATCAACCGACTCTTCCTCAACTAAACAAATAGGACAGTTAAAGTTTAAGCATTCCAAAACACCTCTTCTAACCAGCACACCTCGGGTGTTGAGTCTGTTAATAATAGTCATCCAGCAAAAAATCTCCACTTTAGGAGAGACTACACATTTCCAAATCCCAGTAAAAGAGAACCATTGTTAGAATAATGAATGGGACTTAACAGCCCACATAGAGATTTAACGGAGAATCTTCCTGATTTGTTGTCCTTCCATATTAGTCTATCATCTGCCTCGTTGTCTAAGTGCACCGTTGAGAGAACGGCGTATAGTTGTTCTAACAAGCCAATGTTTCGACCCCTCAAAGGTCTTGTCCAGGAAAAGAACCATATCCATTCAAAATCATCCCACATTCCCATCTTGTCAATGTTGGCATCTTTATCATTGGATAAATGGTAAAGAGTAGGGAAACGATCTCCAAGACAGTAATTGGCAAGCCAAGTATCATGCCAAAACACTGTTCTCTTGCCATTTCCAATAAGAACCATAGATTGATGAGACACAATCTCTTGTAACTTGTTGTCTTTAACGCAATGGTTGATCATACGCATCCATGTGCTTCTAGCTCTTGAAATAGGGGCTTGCGGCAGGAAACTAGAGCAGTTAATGTTGTGTATGAATTTGACCACTTTCTTCCACAGGCATGTGTCCTCAGAGCCCAACCTCTATAGCCATTTATAGAGCAGAGCTTTGTTTTTATCCCTTAAAGATCCAATCCCAAGACCCCTAATCCTTTTCGGAAGAGTAACTATTGTCCAGCTAACATTGCATAATTTCCTGCTTTCCTCTTTTCCAGACCACAGAAAGGATCTGAACTTCCTCTCAATTGTTGTTGCAACCATTGTAGGCAAGGGAAATGGAGATAAATAGTAGATGGCTAGGTTACTTAGGACATATTTAAGTAGACACAGTCTACCCCTAATAGATAGGAATCTACCTTTCCATGCAGCCAACCTGCAGCTAATGTTGCAGATAATAGGCTTCCACATTGAAATTCTATTCATATTTGCACCGATGGCGAGACCAAGATATGTGATGGGGAGTTGTTCCTGCTTGCATCTAAGAATCTACGCTGAGTGACGACATACATGATCTTCAATACCTACTCCAATAATACTACTTTTATAAAAGTTAACTTTCAGCCCCGATATAAGTTCAAAGCACAAAAGGATACGCTTTATGTTCTGTAAACTATATAGGGAAGCTGAACTGAATATAAGGGTATCATCCACAAACTGAAGGTGAGATAGGGCAGGACCAGTCTTGCTGAAATTTAGTCCCTCAATCAGTCCTAGACCACAACCACGCTGCAGCATACAACTCAATCCCTGAACTGCAATATTAAAGAGAAAAGGAGAGAGAGGATCTCTTTGGCGTAATCCTTTTTCTAAGCTGAATTCCTTTGTGGAAGAGCCATTAACAAGAACAACCATCTTTGTTGTGGAAATACATTGCATAATCCACCCTCGCCATCTAGTTCCAAAACCCATACTAGCCATGACTTCATTAATGTATTCCCATAGAACAGAATCAAATGCTTTGTGAAAGTCAAGTTTGAAGAGATAAGCTTTACCCTGTTTTTCCTTGATGTAAGCAATAGCCTCATTTACAATCAATACACTGTCAAGTATTTGCCTCCCTTTGATGAAAGCAGTTTGCTTTTCTGTAATAACTTCTGGCATAACATGTTTCAGTCTGATTGCTAGCATCTTTGATATAATCTTGTACAAGCTTCCGACCAAACTAATAGGTCTGAAATCTGCTAACTTTACAGCATAATTTATCTTCGGGATGAAGGTCACAAAGGAGCTGCTGATGCCTGAAGGGAGAGGGTAGATTGATAAAATTCTTCAACCATTTGGGTAATGTCCCCGCCTATAGTACTCCAAGCTTTCTTGATGAAGACAAAATTAACACCATCAGGACCTGGTGCCTTATTTTCTTCACAGTCCCAAACCGCAGCTTTGATTTCCTCTACAAAAAACGGGCATTCCAGAGAAGCCGAGGATGAGGGCTGCAGCATTTGAAATTCTAGATGATAACGTGAGGGTCTTGGTCTGTCATGATGGGAATATAAGTTACGGAAGAAGTTGAAGACAACTATCTTTATAGCTGCAGGATTAGACAACATCTTGCCTTCAACCTCCACAGATAAAATCTGGTTCCTTTTATGTCTTATTGTTGCAGCTAAATGAAAAAAACATGTGTTCTTGTCTCCAAGCTTGCACCACTGCACCTTTGACTTCTGTTTCCAAATAGACTCTTGCATTCTATACAAAGTTCTTAGTTTAAAGGCAATGCTATTGCTTCTAATCAATTCAACAGCTGACAAGTCTTTGTATTCTTTGAGATGGTCGAGGGAGTCAGCTTCTAGCTCCAGCTTCTTGATTTGGTTAGACATGTTGCCCACAACATCTTTATTCCAGTGCTTACATCTCTCTTTTAACATCTTGAAAGCTGAGACCATATTCCTTCTACCAGTTGATGAGACCGAAATTGAGTTCCAGAAGTTTTGTATCATCTGCCTGAAGTCAACCACCAGCAATTCATAAACCGGAATGGTTTTGGTCCTCAATTCATAGAGTCTAACAATAGCTGCAGGGGTCTATGGTTAGAAAAGAACCTTGGGAGACCGAATAAAGTAGAGGTTGGAAGAAACTGCAGCCAATCACCCGATATGAAAATTCTGTCAATGCGACTCACCGCGTTATCTATGGATCAGGTAAATCTTTTTCCATTTAAGGGGAGATCAAGAAGTTCGCAGCCATCAATATAGTGCTTGAATCTTGTCATAGAGGCAGATACTTTTGAACCACCTTTTTCTATCCGAGGGTGATAAAGTTTCATTAAAATCGCCTGCAAGACACCGTGATGTGCTAACACTATCTTTGAAAGTAATTAAGTAGTCACATAATTCCTTCTTCAGGATACCATCAATCGAAGCATAGGTAAAGGATACCATATAATTCAAATTATAACGAGTAAAGGTACCTTCAACATGTAAAATACGTCCATTCATAGCAATTGAACATCTATGATATCTTCATATGACTATACAGAAATCAATGTTACCTTCCCCAACTTAATTTCAAAAGAATGAAGTTGTTTGTCAGCTTCCTTTTTAGTCACGTTATCTTTAACATGATAGAATAGCTTTGAAACTTCAAAACTAGAGATTTATATATCTAAAAATTTTCATTTGTAATCTCTAATTCATCACCTTGCAAATTAAATCTTAATATATAGTAGTTTTTTGTTTCAATTTATAATGTAGCAAAACAAATCTATCCCTCAATAATATTTTCATTCAGAACCACAACACAACAGGTGGTTTACCTTATGTGATCAAATTATTATGAACCATTCTTCATCATAAGGAAATTCTAGCTTTCAGCCTATTCACGACTAGTTTTTTATCTTCCCTTCTAAGATATTCATGCATTCCTCAAGTCTATTGCATTTAGCAACCCAATCAAGGAATTTCGCTACGTCCAGATCTCCATTGAAACTAGAAATATCAATCATCAGATGAAATTCATTAATTAATCTCATAAAAACATCTTTCATGTCTTTGTCTGGTATAATCAGTATAATCTATGTAGCCTCCTGCAATTTTGATCTCGCCAAACTCCTCCACATAGATAGGTGGTGGTTGTCTATATGGGATTGTAGGAACGGGTTTTTGGGGTTTGGTTTGTCTTGAGCTAAGTCTCAGGGCACATCACTTTTATTTTCACGGTTTTTGTTTACGTATTCCCTAGTAGAAGTTGATCTTGTAGCTTAGTTATGTCTACTAATGACCATTTCAATCGATTAAGCCTCCACAATTGTGTTCTTTACGATGTCTCTTGAGCACAACATCACATGTGGCCTCCACTCCTGCTTCTCGGTGTGTGAACATTTTTCTCAATATTGTTGTCCATTAAATAGGCCAACACGCTCTAAAACCAATTGATGCATCATATAGTATTAGGGTTTCTCAATCTCTAAAAATTACAATCCTTAAATTATAAAGAAAACTTTGAATTGAAGATTTTTTTAGAAAGGTTATGAATAATCAATCTCTTGTAATTAAAAAAAAAACACATAAGACTGTTTAAATAAGAACTAAGTCCAATCTAGGTATAGAAATCTAGACCAAATAAATTTATAAAAACTTAACTAAGAAAAGAATCCTAAAATAACTAGAAAAATAAAGAAAAAATTCAAGCAGTAACTTCTAGGCCAAATTTGTGCATGTTTCCAAACTCGGATGGTGGTAGTCTTCGTAATTTTTTTAAAGGAACAAGACATTTTGAGTGCTTAGCCTGGTCACATAAAAAGTATAGCTCGTTTTTTTCATAAAAATCATTTAACATGTCTGAACTTCTTAAATAAATACCCCCGTTTACAACAGAGTAGAGCACGAGGATTAGTCTCCAGCGTCATTTTCCTTCGCTGGTTGCAAAGGGATCCGGCTGGTTTTGGTTATGTGAAACCACCACAAATTCAGTGATTTTTGTGTCTAAAGAAAGCTAACTTCATCTTCATCACCAAGGTAGTTTTTCTAGTGGGGAACTTCCTGAAAAGGCACCGATGTTGCTCAGACTTCAACAACTCCTGATCCCACTATTGCAAGGTATCTCCAAAGAGGGAGGTGGACTGGAGTTGACAGTTTTAGAAGATTAATATGGCAACTCTTAACATTTATCATATATAAAACGCGTCTTTTTCTACAAAAACTAGTTTCTGTGATGTCATTAGTAAATAATATGGAGAAGCTACGCTGACTGGTATATCCTTCGCTTAAGGTTTCGAGAGTGTATGAAAAGGTTATGAGGTGGGATTATTTCGAAGAGGAGCTACGGAAAGCCTCAAATGAGCCGATTGATACTGATTTTCTGCCCAACTTGCCCATCCTATTACCATTTCCTGCTCTACCTCCGGAGTCCTTCAAAACATCAGCAAATTTTGCCATCTCGGATTTCTCAATAGAATGCAAGTCTTGATCCAGTATATTGTCAAGTGAAAAATCGCTAGCGCTACCTGATGAAGATCTCATATACCCATTAGACGATCCTACGTCCCTAAATCTCCGACTGTTCTCCAGACTCCTGCTGATTCTTTGGATATCCATGGAATGTCTAAACGAATGCCTAGATGAATAGAAGGATGGAGTTTGACATCCAGTAGATTGCAAATCACTTGTGGCGTCTGTTGGTGTTGAAACACTTAAACTTCCATTTGGAGAATCAGAATCTCCTGTCACTCCAGTTCTGTCACCTGAAGATCCATGACTGTGATTATGAGTCTCCTTTCCCAATAAAAGTTTCCTAAGCTTGTGGAACATTTTGGTTTTCCCTGAGTGGCTCGTTTTTGGTGATAGAGGATCATCAAGTTCTCTTGCGTCTGTGATATAGGAGGCCTGGGAGGATGACCAGTGATCAGGTTCAAACTCCATTATGTTGATCCCCTTCTCCGCCATTCCTTCAGTATTTGCAAATTCAAGTATGAGCTGTTTTGCTTTCATCTCAGACCTAGGGCTTAGAGACTTACTAAGGTCTCTTGCAACAGTTTTACCATGAGGGGGCTGAAAATTGCGCATTTCATATCGCAAGCAAGCATTTATCCATCGAAGATAGACTAATTCTTCAACATCACTACACCGGTCTGCTTGGAGTTGCTCAACTTCCTTTGCCAAGTCCTCATTTTCCTGCCTTAACCGATTGCCCTGCTTCCTTAATGTTTCTGTCTGCAACAAAATGAAACTAGAAAATGAATCACATGATAATCGAGTATAACTGAGGAATGACGCATGAATTATCAAGAATGAACTAATTACTAATTACCTCTGGATCCTCCAGAATGGAATTAGCAAGGATTTGGGTGGACTCCAGTTGAGAAAACAATTCGGAGTTTTCTAGATGCAATCTGGAGTTAGATTTCCTCAACTCTTCTGCCTCAATCTCCAAATCCTTCAGCCTTTGCAACTTCATTTTAATATCTGAATCAGTTTCAGCAGACTTGAGTTCCTGCTCTTGCAAACTAGAAACTCTCTTTTTAAGGGACAATATCTGTTCTTTGTTCTGCTCTGCTTCAGACCTTAGTTTTTTCTTCAGCAGTTCAAGTTTTGACCTGGCAGCATCAAGCTCGGCAACAACTTTCGCATGATCCACCACTTGAGCTTGCAGTCTTCTGTTATCAGCCCTCAAGGACTCAATTTTCAGAGCAAACAACTTAGTCTCCATGTTGTTTATTTTCAAACGGTTTTGCAATTCCATCACAGCTGCTTCTTGCTCTTTTAGGCCATAAAACTCAAGCATTTGGACCTCAAGGTTTCTTTCCCTCTCTCGAAGCATTCTAACCATGTTCTTCAGATGCCTGATATCTTGCTCATAATCGACCTTTTCCACACCTTCGAAGGATCTTGGAGTTTCCACATCTGATATCATTGTTTCTTCTTTCTTGGATGTCTCAGAATTATTGGCAGTAAAGTCCAATTCCTTCACAAGATCATTGAATTCAGTCAAGAGATACCCATCTTTATCCCCACTGTGTCTACTGCTTGGAGACAAAACCTTGGAATTATTAGCAGCAACATTCAGCACGCATGAGTCATCCTATGGAACAGAAAGCATGAAATTACTTTTCAAAAATTAATAACAAAGACATAAAATTTGCATCTTTTGAAGAGCCATAAATCACAGCTCAATTGCCAAACAAACAGGTAAGAGAATTTAGTTTTCTAAAATGACTCGTGACAAATGGAGTACAAGTAACTCTATGAAATAATCCAGAGTGACAAAGATTTTACCTGCAAACATCATTCTGCAAAAAAATAAAAGGAGCACAGGGTAGAATTTAGACACCATATTAAACGAGTTAAATACTTTATTCTGGTGCCCTAGTATTTTTAACTCAGGCAGAACTTACAATGAAGTCTTTCCATGGCCTAGCGAGCTCGTAATTTTCACTAATTCCTTCAAATATTTCTTGAGGGAGAAGCGGCGGGTTCAGTTTTTACAGATATATTCACAAAAGGTAAACATGTAGTAAGGTGATGAGAAAACAAAACAATTCAATTTCAATTAGATAAACTGATTTTAGAAATGCTTTCACAATAAAATTGTTCGATTCAAAAAAGCAAAGTAAAACAAAGGAATTACTACAAGGTTCACCGATCACCACTCTGCCATCTTGAATTCACTGCTGACAGACGGTTGCTAATTCAAGTGTTACTATTAATCAACCTAAATGCATTGAATATTAGCAATAGAAAACATTATCCTGTACTATCAAAATTTATGAACGAAACTTACATAACTTTCTGCTGAAATTGAAGCGACACTGCCAGAACTCGATGTTCTATTCTTCACTTGAAGATCGTCTCCGTGCCAAGTTCTTTCCCCCCCAACGTCAACCTCACTACCATGATCTATAAACAATGAAAATAGACAGAATTATCAAAACATGGACAGAAATAAAAGCAAGACCAGTCAGTGGATAAGGAGATCAAACCTGAAGAGCGTGGGGAGCAAGGAAGCTGGGAAGACTTATTCCTGTTGATTTTCAAGCGTGCAAGGAGAAATCCAGCAGAAGAGAGTGCTAAAGCCACCCCAAATTTGATTAAAACAGGCCTTATATCACTTTTATCTTTTACCATGATACAAGTCAACTTATGAATCCACATGAAAAATAGAGAGAGAGAGAGATCATAATTCATAGGTCGTCTTCATCATCATCCTCCATCTACATAGCCAAAACAACCAATATTAGCCAGCCTAATATTTACATTAACAGACAACAAGAGCATATATATATTGAAGAACCAGCAAAACCCACATAGAATTAATCTTGATTCTAAAAAAACATAGAGAAAGACCATGAACCCCACGGTCCTTGCCATATAAAACCAAGAATCCAGAATAAGCCAAACCTTACCATTTAATACGTTAGTTTTAAGATGGGAGGTGGCCAAAAGGGAGAAATGAATAATCAAAGAAGCAAAATTCAATTCAAAGCATGCTGATTTCTTCTAAACAGAGAGCTTAAAAAAACTAAACAAATAATGATCCACGCCATGTTAAAGCAACAATTGATGAATAAGAAAAATCCCAAAAAAGCAACGTCTTTATCAACCATGCTCGTTCTGTTGGAATACAAGCCTAGAGCTAGAAACCAGAAAGGATCAACGAGATAAAAAAACAAGGGAGAAAAAAAGCTCATGTCGATAAGACAAAGTGCATACCCAGAAACAGAAACCGAGATCAAAACAAGCCATTTCAAGTTTAAAAAATTAAAAAAAAAAGGAGGTATGACAAAAACCCCACTGGAAAATTCAGTTATATATAATTTTGATAGAGAAAGAAGACTAAATTACTAGAGAGAGGGATTGCAAGGGCATTAAATCTTCAGTGGCAAGCGCGCTGTCTAGAAAGCGAAATTATTGATATAGATTTTTTGAGCAATATAAATATAATTTTTTTATGTGTATTTCAATGAAAGAATAATTTTAATAACTTATTCAGTTATTTGTACTTTAACTACTTTTAATTTTGTAAGAAAAACATTGAAAAGAATTATGGAAATAAAAAATAATAATCTTTAAATAATTTATTTTAATAACGTTTTTTTTTAGCTATCTCTTTTAGCTGTAAAAATAAAGAAAAATTATAATTGTGAACCCTATTAGTTTTTTTTTTTTTAAGATGGTACGTATTTGATTTAATTAATAATAAAAACGTATAGCTTGTTGGGTTTCTGTCGTCTCGTGTTCTTTTTAATGGCATATCAAAAAGTTAGGTGAGACAGAGAGAGACAAGTTGATTTGTTTTATTGTCTGAAAGAGAAATTTTGGTTAGAAACTACAAACACCCAGATTCTGAACCTTTTTCTTTTTAAGAAAAAATTATATTTAGAAACTAGGAAACTCTTCCTGGATTTTTTAATGAAAAATAGTTTTTTTTTTATTTTCAGAAAATAATTTTTTTTTTCATTTGAATCAATGGACTTTTTTTTTTCTTTTAAATACAACAACAAAAAGGTTTTCTAAAATAAAAGGTAAATAAGTTTTCTAAATCCTTATTAATTTTTTTATATATATAAATTTTTAAATTTGGTTTTGAAATAATTTATTTTGATACTTTTTTTTAAATAATTAAAACCAGCTAAAACTCCTTGGAAAAACTTTGTAACTTCACACTCATTTACATTGTTCATTGAAATAATATAATGACCTTTTTGTTTCTCCGCTAAAAAAACTTAATATTAGTTATCAAGAGTATTAACGTAATTTCACATAATCCATTTATGATCATTACTATATTGTCAGGGAATAAATAAGTTTTTTTTCTTATCGATTACACAGTGAAACGACCAAAATACCATTGAAAGTAAAAAAGTTAAACATGGCATCAAGGGGCATTTTTTTTCACAAAGATTTTTTTTGTTAATATAATATCAGTTGAGGGGCAATTTGGTATTTGAAAAAAAACAATTAAAATGCATAGTGAAACTACAAAAAAAACCCTTAAAAGCAAAAAAAAAAATTAAACCTAGAGTAAGGGGGGTTTTGGTCTTTTCACAATGGTTTTTGTATAATTATTAAATCAGGTGAGGGGCAATTTGGTATTTAGATAAAAAAAAGTCAGGGGCATGCGGCGCACTCAACGACATGTGGGAGGTGCCCATGCCCATTGTGCAACGCCTCTCGGCATCCAAACATGTCTTTTTGTCATGTCGGCGTTAGTGGTCCGATTTGTCATTGGTGAGCCTTTTTGCTTTCTTTTATAAAGAAAATAATATAATATGTACTCGTCTCAATAGATCTAATTAATGTTCAGTCTTAATAAAGCAATAATTAGGAACATTTAGGAACAATGTTGTGATGCAATAGGAATCTTATAATTATAACAACTTTATAAATTCTTTTGCAAGGCATTTTTGTTTCAAGAACTTTATCCTTACTCTAGATTCGTTAATCAAATATTAAATTTATTAATAAAATATTTGACAAATATTAAAGATAAATAAAGCTTTTATTATTTATAAATATGTTTACATGAATAAAATAAATATCACGTGTAACCAATCAATTAGTTGTATGACATATACACTAACAATCTTTCACTTGCATTAAAGTCAATCACTTATGTATCAAACATTATATCACTCTACTTGATTATAATAATTTTACTTAGACAATGACTTAATAAGAGGATCTACAAGATGCTCTTCAGTAGATTTTTGATCTGTCTTTGCATCTTTCTTTCTATGATTCTCTAATCAAATTGAATTGTCTAAATATATTTTTTAGATCATTGATGAGACCTTGATTTTTTTGCTTATGCAATGACTCCATTATTATCATAATATAGGGCTACTGAATCGACAATACTATAAATCACACCTAATTCAGTGATGAACTTTTTGATCCAAACAATTTCTTTTATCCCTTTAAAAGTAAAGATGTACTCAACTTTAGTTGGAAAATCTACTTTGGTCTCTTATTTTGAATTCTTCCAACTCGGACTATTACTCAAAGTATAATATAACTAGACTGGATTTTTATTTTCAATATTTGATTGAAAACTAGCTTCCAAATAATCATGAGCTACTACTTCATCTCCTCCATAGACTAGAAAAACATTATTAGTTCTTCTCGAGTATTAAATAATGTTTTTCACTATATTTTAGTGACCTTCACCTAGATTAAATCGATATCTACTCGTTATACTCAAAGTATAAGATAAATCTAATCTTGTACATAGTAGCATCACATACATTATGGATCCTATATTCAAAGTATATGAAATCATTTTCATCTTATCTCATCACATACATTTTAAGGTACATATCCTTAGAAAGATTTATCCTATATGAAATAGGTAAGTATTCTATTTTGGATTCTTCCATGTCAAACCATTTTAACATTTTATTTATATATGTGGATTAGGATAATCCAAACAACTTTTTATATCTATCTCTATAAATCATTATTCCTAGTATATAGGTTGTTCTCTCATATCTTTCATGGAAAATTCTTGGACAATTAGATTTTTACTAACTAGAGTAAAGAAATGACATTTCCTATTAATAATATGTCATCAATATATAATATTAGGAAAACGACTCCACTTCTACTAACTTTTTTATAAACACAAGGCTCATCCATGTTTTTTATGAAATCAAAATGTTTGATTATCTCATCAAAATTGATATTCCAACTCCTTGAAGCTTAATTAAATCTATAAATGATTTTTTATAAATTGCATACTTTATTGGCAAATTCCTTTGATTCAAAACTTTCAAGTTGTGTCATATAAACATATTCTTAAAGATTCTCATTTAGGAATACAATTTTGATATCCATTTGCAAAATCTTATAATCATTATATGCAGTTATAGCAAGCAAAGTCTTTATGGATTTTAATATAGTTACTTGCAATAAAATTTCATCGAAGTCAACCTATTTCTCTTTGTTTGTAACCTTTTATAACTAGTCTAGCTTTTTATATTTATAAATTATCATTTATGTCAATCTTTCTATTAAAGATCCACCTACATCCAATGGGTTTTATCCACTCAAATGGATTAACCAAGGTCGATACCTGGTTGGTATATATGAAATTCATTTCAGATTTTATAGTCTTAAGCTATTTTTAAAAATCAATATTGGATATTGATTACATATAATTGGTAGACTCATCAAGTATGAACAACTTATTATTTTTAGCTTTCATGAGAAATTCATATCTCATTAGTACATGATGTGTCCTACTAGATTTATAAAGTTTTTTTATTTCTTGAGCTTTAGGCTAAACATCCAATGTTATAGCCTTAGGGTCAGGTTTTATTTGGGTGTTAGTTTATGGTTCTTAAATTTCTTCAAGTTTTTTTTTCCTTCAATTTCTCATTACAAGAACAAATTCTTTCTTTAGAAATGTAACATGTTTTGAGACAAACACTTTTACATAATGAGATAATATAAATAATATCCAATGGTTTTATTTGGATATCTCATATACTTATATTTATCTGACTTAGGTCCTAACTTTTCAGATACAATACGCTTCACATAAATATCATATCTTAAATTTAAATATGATAAGATTGGTATCCTAACATTTCATATCTCATATAGAGTTTTATCGATAAATTTTGATGGAACCTTTTTTAAAGAGTAAATAGTAGTTTGATGGGCATAGCCCCAGATAGAGAGAGAGAGAGAGAGAGAGAGAGAGAGAGAGAGAGAGAGAGAGAGATGTATGTTTAGCTCATCATGGATTGTATCAAATCTAATAGGGTGCAACTTCTCCTTTCAGATAACTTGGTAGTTTCAAGTCTAACAATCATTTACACAATTATCACATGAGCCTTTTCATAGGCAAAGATGGTCTCTCCTTATAGAATTATCATTCGGATCAGTTCAGTATACATGTCATCTTACAAACATCTATATGACAACAACTACTTTATTTTATAAAGGATAGAACATAATATGTATCAATCTTAATAACTCTAATTAATGTTCAGTCTTAATAGAGCATTAACAAGGAATATTTAGGAGCAATGATTTGATACAATATAAATCTCATAATCATAACAACTTTATAATTTTCTTTACAAAGCATTTTTGTTCCAAAAACTTTATATTTATTGTATATTTGTTAATCAAATACTAGATGAATATTAAATATAAATAAAATCTTTTATTAAAAATAAATATATTTACATGAACAAAATCAATATCATATATAATCAATTAATTGACTATAAAATATATACATTTATAAGCTTAAAAGTTATTTTTTTATATAGTTAAACAATAAGAGTGTCCTCCAGCTTAGCTTCCAAGCTTAAGTTATTTATAAACTCATTAATTAACTTAAACAAGTCAAACTCTACGTACAAGAGCATAAATCAAACCTCTATTAAGATAATTAAACAAACTTAATTAATTGAGTTTTATATTTTTGGATTATTATAAAAACTTAGGTAAGTTAAATTTAAAGATATCATAACTTGTTTTTTATATTTCTCAGAAAA
>Ga0325403_1002647_pt1 | contig 15978 bp, 10 predicted proteins | sample PopdelMetagenome_19_FD_205665 | JGI IMG/M metagenome (GOLD analysis project Ga0325403, IMG submission 205665) | Populus deltoides microbial communities from Bellville, Georgia, United States - Xylem-PdKOR-R4 | ecosystem: Host-associated > Plants > Phyllosphere > Stem > Wood/Secondary xylem...
TCGCTTGCTTTGCCTAAATTTCAGCGACTAAAGGTAGTTGAAAAGTCAAGCAGGGGTGTTTAACACCAAAAACATCCATTTCCAAGCATTTTGTAACCTAAAAACACTATAAAGACCTAAATATACCTATTTATACCTTCAATAACTCAAAAAAGATCAAAAAACAAATCAATCTGAAACCCAACTTTTTGAGGTCAGATCTGATTTTTTAAGCAATTTAAAGATGAAATATCACCCTAGTGGAACTCTTTTCACCAAAAGGAACCTCGTAGACACGAAGATCGACTATTTAATGGTGAAATTTTTTGTAAATCGATATTTTCTTTCTCTACCACCCTCAAACCAGGGACCACAAAATAAGAGAAATGAAGTTTTAGATCAAAAGTGAATTTTAAAAAATTAACGAGATGGAAAATAGGTGTGTTGCAAACCAAGAGGATCAAAGTAAACGTTTTAGTCAATTTTGAGACCACCCCTATTTCTTCCGTGTTTTCATATTGGTCCCCCTATCTTTTAATTCTACCATTCATTAATAAAATAGAAGTAATTGGCCTTGAATTTGGCCATAGAAGGCTGTAATTGATAAGAAAATTAATAACTAAAATGAAAATAAATCCATTGTGGAAGTCCACAATGAATTGTGAAGGGAGCTACATTGGCATGGTGAAAAGTATTTTTCCATGCCTTTTAGTGTTTTATTAATATATCTTACAATCAAGTATTCATATGTTCTTGACAAAATTTTAAAAAAAGATATGATCACAGTAAGCAATAATACTTTCGAAACTCTATGAATAGATTCACTTGCGATTATGGTATTTTAAAACTATAAGCGAGTATAACTTTGCAACATTTAAAATTACTTAATTAAAAATATTCGAAGAAAATATTAGTGAGGAAGACATGTTAAAGAAAACTTATTCTACTTTTCATGCTTATAATATGCTCTTGTAGTAGTAATATCTTAAGTATGTTTATGAGAAATGTTCTAAATTGATATCATATCTTCTTATTGCTAAACAAAATAAAGAGATTTGATGAAAAATCATCAATCACAATCAACTGGTTCAAAGCCAATCCTTGAAGTGAAATGCTATAACATATGATTATTGTGAACATGGTCATGGAAGGGGTCATAATCATGACTATAATAACTATGGATATCATGGTGGTCATAACAAATCAAATTTTAATAAGTCAAAAATTAATGAGAAGTATGGAAAGGGAGAATATTCATAAAAATAGCCCTCTAAAAATGTAGAAAGGCCACTGGTCATATACATGTATGTCTAAACATCTTATTAATCTTTACCAAGTATCATTGAAAGAAAAAGGAAAAGGAGTATAAACAAATTTTGCTAAATATCAAATTCGTTGGATATTACACATCTTGATACCTCTTAACTTTTTTGAAAACTTTAATAGGAAATTAATCATTTGATCGACAATGAAAATATTTATCTTGGTGAAAATATCTAGTATATTTCTTTTTCTTTACTATGCTATGTTTAATCTTTAATGTGTTATCTTTTAATTTAGTATAATGTATTTTATGTTATTATACAAAATTGATGTACTTTAATTTGTAGAATCCAATAGTTTTGAACAATCAACTATGGATCTACCAATAATAGATCATTTAAAAAGCCTAACAAACTTATTTATGGACTAATATGAGAGAGATTCTAAACAAGAGGTATGTTTATGCTTGATTAGAAAAGTCCATAACTTTCAATCCGACAATTAGATTATGCTAAAGTTTTTTTCATATGATTTTATAAGCCTAATTCTCAAGGTATTAAACCAAGTTGTAGAAGACCCTCAAATTAGGCTTCAAAGATGTTTTTGGAGCCAATTTCATTATTATCGTTTTTATTTATGGATTTTTAGCTTAATTTTGGATTATATATATATATATATTTTTATTTGACCGAGGATTCTAATTTTTGTACTTTGTAAATGTTATTTTCTGACCTATTTAAGAAGTTATAAACCTCCTAGAAAGGCAAACCATATCATATAAAAAATACTCAATAATAAAATATGAATTAGAGTTCTTATGGTGAAAACCTTTTTTACCAAAAACTTTATCTTTCTTATGCTTGTTGTCTTCTTATGTTGTTTCTATTTTCATCAAAAAAATTATCTTTTTAAATAAATAAATAAAATAAAATTCATGCTTCATATCTATAATTCCTTTTCATTTTATTTTGAATAAATATGGACTTATTTGAAATAAATGATAAGGATCTATATCTTGTTGATAGTACAACAATGCATACAATTTTAAAATATATATATATATATATATATATATATATATATATATATATATATATAACAAATGTTAAAACAATATATGATTTTGCAATTTAATTGAAGGCTCTAAAAAGGCATTATGCTCCATAGAAGAGCAAGATTATTTATAAGTGATACATTAATTTTTAGCATATTGCAAAGAAATCTACTAAGTTTTAAGGATATATATCATGATGGTTATCACATTAATATCATAGATAAAAGTGGAATATAATTTCTTTATAATACATCACTTATCTCAAGCAAGAATTATACAGTGGAAAAGTTTTCATCATTCTCATCTAAATTATATTATACATATATTAATCTAATAGATTCTAATGTTGTGATTAACTAGAAGTTATTTGACCTAATGACTTCTATTCTTTGTTATGATCAGTTAGGCCATTAGGTGTAATAATAACAAGAAAAATTATTGAAAATTCAAATGGATACCCATTAAAGAACCACCAGGAGAGTCAAATATCAAATGAATACTGCTTGTGCTCAAAGAAAAATGATTAATACATCATCGTTATCTAAAGTTGAAATTGAATCTCCTTTATTTATATAATGAATTCAAAAGGATATATATGAATTTATTATCCTATCATATGAAACATTTTGATATTTTTATGGTATTAATAAATGTCCTCATCATGTTGTTTTTTGGTCATATGTTTTTTTGTTACATGCTAGAAATATTACATTTGCAGACTTTTTGTCAAATCATTTGATTGAGAGCATAATTTCTAGAATATATAAGTAAGAGAAATTATCTTGACAATGCTGAAAGATTTACATCTTAATTATTTAATGATTATTGCATGTCAATTGGAATTATTGTTGAGCATCTTGAGGTTCACATGCATAAGCAAAATAGTTTAATAAAATCTATGATTAAATATATGCAACTAATTACTAGACCATTATTTATGAGAACTATGTTGCCAAGTTCTTGTAGGAATTTTTATATTGCATCTTGCAACATTAATTTGGATTAGGACATTTACTTATTATAAATACTTATTGTTACAATTAATTTTTGATCGAGAACCAAATATATTTCATTTGAGAATTTTTTGTTCTACTATATATATACTCCAACTTCTTTACCATACAAAAATAAAAAAATAGGTCCACCAAGGAGATTGAGAATCTATGTTGGACTTTAATCTTCATCCATTATTAAATATCTTGAATTGTTGACTGAGAATGTTTTTACATCATGTTTTTCTATAAAAGCATTGGCTTTTACATCTTTTAAAAAACTCATATATAAGATATGTATTGCTTTAAAGATATTTGTTGATATGCTCACAAAAAAAGAAGAAAAATATGCATTATACTATTTTTATCCTACCCCTAGGTTTTATCCTATTAGATTTTCAGGCAAGGTATTTCTTAATGAGACAACAAGAGCGTATAATAAGAATATTAATGTAATTTGTAACCATCTAGTAGGTGGTACAGTGATAAGAGCTTGTGATTAAGGGGTTTGAGGAGAGACAATGAGAGGATCTATTGGAGGATACTGCCTTTCATATGCCCCTAGAGCCTCAGCAGTCAAAACTAGAAGAGTCGACTGGACTCATTTGTGACACCGACTTGAGACAGACTGAGGGGTTACAACTCGAGGGTTCAGACCAGTAAAGACAGGAAGTCATGCCTCCAGCTATGGCTCCAGCACCTACAGCTGTTCCTACACTACATGTCGACCCTTTGTTCATAGCTCATATAGTGAGAGCAGTGATTGAGGCAATGCCTGGTGCCTCGACCCTGACAATCCCAATAGCTCCGGCAGTACAAGCAGCTTCAGCGGCTACGACAAAAGCTGATAATGTGGTCACATTAGTGCGGATTGTAAAAAGCATAAGAGAACTTGGGTGCGAGCCCTTTTTAGGTGAACCAGACGCCGAGATAGCAGGAAGATGGCTTCATATAATTAAGGATACTCTGGATCAGATGCATGTAATAGAGGGCTTGCGAGTGAATTGTGCCGCTCATTTGCTTTCTAATAGGGCACGGTCCTGGAGGGATACAGTGAGATCGACGAGACCCGCAAGATCCTGGACTTGGGCTGAGTTTAAAACGCAGTTTGAACATTAGTTTTACTCCTCCTATCATCGAAAAATTAAGGAATAAGAGTTTCTGACCTTAAGGCAAGGAGACATATCAATACTTGATTATGAGAGGAGGTTTCATGACCTCTCCATGTTTGCCTCGTATTATGTCCCTGGTGAGCAACATAGGGTGGAAAGGTTGAGGGATGGATTGCGGCAAGAGTTGAGACAAAGGTTGATTGTATTTAAGTTCGAGACCATTAGAGATCTTGTTGAAATAGCAGAGGCCCTGGAAGCTTGTATGAAAGAGGGCCAACAAGGCCAACATGGTTTTGGTAAATGAAAGGATACAGAGTACACCCATAATAGACCCCCTTTCTTAAAAAAGGGGAAAGGACAGTACAACCAGTTTAAAAAGGTGGGAGGTACTTTAGTTGCATCAGTTCAGACTACTGAGGTGGGGTCGACAGGAGGACATCCAAATCTTAGGGGCAATTTTTCTAGAGGAGTGTCAGAGCAGAGAATGATCAATTATCCCTTGTGTTCACTGTGGGCAAAGGCATTTAGGGAACTGTTCTGCAACACCAGGGCGGTGTTATATATGCCGAGGGGAGCACATGTGGAGGGACTGCCCGCACTTAGCCGAGGCTGTTATTATTGCGGGGTCAAGGACACTTCTGAAGAGATTGCCCCCGTAGGACTGAAATCACCTAAAATCAGCAGCAAGCTCAGAGTCAGTAGCAGTCCGCTACCGTGAATAGACCATCCAGACAGGTTTTGTCAGGGGCCAATGGCAGTAGGAGCCGAACTCATGCCCAGGGTGACAGAATAGGGGGGCCGAACCCAAGGTAGAGTATACTATATGACCCAGAAGGAGACCAGGGCCGCTTCTGATGTAGTGGCAGGTACATTGCAGTTAAATTCTCTGTTAGTTCATGTATTGTTTGATTTAGATGCCACACACTCATTTGTTGCAAATAAACTTGTGGGGGGATTAGGGAAAAATCCTTGTAGAATAGAAAATGGGTTTATTATAAGCACTCCATTAAGTGAAACTGTGAATGTTGATCATATGTATAAGGGGGTCCAGATTAATATAGGTGGTTGTGAATTAAAAGTAGATTTATTACCACTAGAATTACATGATTTTGATGTCATCTTGGGAATGGACTGGCTAAGTATGAATAAAGCTCAAATGGACTGTTTCACCAAAACAGTAACTCTTCAAAGGCCCGATGGTAAAAAGATAGTGTTTAGGGGGGAGAAATGTCATCCCAAACTGTATTATCTCAACTATGGCTGCTAGAAAAATGATAAAAAAGGGGTGTGAGGCTTACCTTACCTATGTCTTAGACACCAAAATGGAAGATATTCAAGTGTCAAATGTTCCAATAATAAGGGAATTTCCTGATGTATTTTTGGATGAACTGCTGGGAGTCCCCCCGAAGAGAGAAGTGGAGGTTACTATTGATGTACTGCCTGGTACGTTTCCGATAGCCCAATCACCGTATAGGATGGCGCCAGCCGAGTTGGCCGAACTAAAGATCCAACTATTGGAATTACTAAATAAAGGGTTTATTCGTTCAAGTAATTCACCATGGGGAGCTCCTGTGCTATTTGTGAAGAAAAAGGACAGGACTCTTCGGCTTTGTATAGATTATAGGCAGGAGTAACAATAAAGAACAAAATCAACTCCCGCGGATAGATGATTTGTTTGATCAGCTAAAGGGGGCAAGAATGTTTTTGAAAATAGATTTGAGGTCGGGATACTATCAGTTGAGGATTAAGGAACTAGATGTAGCAAAAACCGCATTCAGAACACGGTATGAACATTACAAGTTCTTAGTAATGCCGTTTGGGCTAACAAATGCACCGGTTGTGTTCATGGATTTGATGAACAGGTTCTTCCGACCATACTTAGAAAAGTTTGTGATGGTATTCATAGACGACATCTTAGTTTATTCAAAGTCATATTTGGAGCATGAACAACATCTGAGGCAGGTATTGATGACCTTAAGGGAGTATCGACTATATGCCAAACTTAGCAAGTGTGAATTCTGGCTAAAGGAAGTGATTTTTCTGGGACATATTATATCAGCTGAAGGAATATCGGTGGATCCTAGAAAAGTTGAAGCAGTATTGAAATGGGAAAGACCTACCAATATCACTGAAATTCGTAGTTTCCTTGGATTAGTAAGGTACTATCAAAGATTTATTGAGGGATTTTCTACCATAGCTATTACCATGACTCGGTTGACTCGAAAAGAGACAAAGTGGGAGTGGACTCAGGAATGCGAAAAAAAGCTTTCAAGAACTGAAAAAAAGGCTCACTACTGCACTGATGTTAACACTCCCATCAGGAACTGAAGGATTAGTGGTCTATAGTGATGCATCGGAGAAGGGACTAGGGTGTGTATTGATACAACACGGTAAAGTAATTGTGTATGCCTCAAGACAGTTAAAGGCTCACGAGATCAATTACCCGGTGCATGATTTAGAATTAGTCGTTGTGGTGTTTGCCTTAAGAGTATGGAGGCATTATTTATATGGGTCTCAGGTTTAGATATTCACGGATCATAAGAGTTTGAGGTATCTAATGACGCAGAAGGAATTGAATATGCGGCAAAGACACTAGGAGGAATTGATAAAAGATTATGATTGTGTAATCGATTATCATCCGGGGAGAGCAAATGTAGTCGCAGATGCTCTTAGTCGCAAGATCAAGACAGTCGATGCTCAGTGGGAGGATTGAGATGAAAAAAAAATTGCTAGAATTAAGAAAGATTGATGCTCAAGTAGAGGCAGGACTGGATGAGTCATTAGTGGCCCAATTAAGAGTAAGGTCAACACTCTGGGACATGTTACTAAAAGCTCAGCAAGAATATCTGGAAGTTTGTAAGATAAGAGAAAAGGTGAGGTCAGGAATTGAGACGTCATTTCAAATTCAAAAAGATGGAATGATAGTCCTTAGAAGACGAATGTACTTACCAGATGATCAACTGCTGAAAAGGGAAGTTTTACAGGAAGCCCACGAGTTTACATTTGCAACATACCCTGGAAGTACTAAAATGTACCGGGATTTAAAAGATTTTTATTGGTGGTCGAATATGAAGAAAGAAGTGGCTGAATATGTGGCAAAGTGTGGGATTTGCCAACAAATAAAGGTGGAACACTAAAAACCAGCTGGGTTTTTACAACAATTATTGATACTTGAGTGGAAGTGAGAAAATATCACGATGGACTTTGTATCTGGATTACCGAGAGGAAAAAGAGGAAGCGATGTTATTTGGGTCATTGTGGACCAATTGACTAAATCTACACTCTTTTTGGCAATGAAAATGACAAACTCGATGGAGAAATTAGCAAAATTGTACGTGGATGAAGTTGTAAGATTACACGGTGTGTCAGTGTTAATAGTTTCAGATTGAGATCCAAGGTTTACCTCTCGATTATGGCCAAGTGTTCAACAGGCTCTCGGAACGAAGTTGAATTTAAGCACAACTTTTCTTCCTCAGATTGATGGTCAATCTGAGAGGACTATTCAAATATTAGAGGATTTACTAAGAGCATGTATATTGGAGTTTGAAGGAAATTAGGATGATCATCTACCATTAGTAAAATTCACTTACAACAATAGCTACCAGGCTACAATAGAAATGGCTCCCTATGAAGCCTTATAGGGTAGAAGATGTTGGAGGCTAGTATGCTGGGAAGAAGTAGGAGATAGACAACTAATTGGACCAGAGCTGGTACAGATTACCTCTGAGAAGATAAAGATCATAAAGAATAGAATGAAAGCGGCTCAGGATAGGCAGAAGAGTTATGCGGATAATAGGAGAAGACCTCTAGAGTTTGAAATTGGTGACAAAGTATTTTTAAAAGTCGCCTCGTGGAAACAGGTGTTAAGATTTGGCTTGAAAGGGAAATTGGCGCTGAGGTACGTTGGGCCTTTTGAGGTCACCAAAAGGATTGAGCCCGTGGCTTACAGATTGGCTCTACCTCCACATCTGGCCAAAATCCATGATGTGTTTCATGTCTCTCTGTTAAGAAAGGCTGAAGTGGATCCATCTCGGGTCTTGCCTCAAATTCCTCTAGAAATTGATGAGAATTTAACATTGGAAATGAACCCGGTGAAAGTCTTAGATTACAGTGTGAAGGAATTGAGAAATAGAAAGATTCCAATTATCAAAATATTGTGGAAGAATTCCCAAATCGAGGAGGTGACTTGGGAAAGAGAATCTCAAATGAGACAGAAACACCCCGAATTATTTCTAGATTCAGGTACGAGGTTCAATTTTGAGGACAAAATTTCTTTTTAGGGGAGGAGAATATGAAAATCCGCTAAATTATAATCTAAGTAAAATAAATAAAGTATCGAATAGATTAAATAAAAGGATTTCAAGTATTGTAATTAGATACAATAAAATAAAATATAAGATGTTAAGGTGAGAATTAAGTAAAAAGAAGAGTTGAGTGACAAAAATATAAATGAGAAGAAATGAGGCTCAATGTGTAAATAAGTAAAAGTTAGACTATAAATGCTCCTTTTTTTCTCTTTTAGCCGTGAGCTTTAAACAAATAGAGGGGGAAGAATTGTGCGATTTTTGTACTTAAATTCTCATTGATTTCACTAATTAAAGTGAGTAATTAGAGTGATTTACTTAATTAAACATCAAGAGGGGGTTGATTTTAAGGTGGTAAGTGCATTGAAGGAAGGATTTCAAGTTAGGGTTTGAAGAGGGAGAAGAAGAAAACTTGATTTTTCTTGCATTCTTTCCTTAAATCCTTATCAAAGTGAGGTAAATAACATGCTTCAAATGATTAATTCCTTTAATTTTATGTCTGATGAAGAATTATGCAAAATTATGATTATGTGAAATTGTGGATTTATGTTATAATTTATAGGAATGATGCAAATTATATTTGAACCATGTTAGAAAGCATGAATTATGATTGGGTAAGTGTTTAATTTTAAGTAAAAGAAACAAAAATTATTTTTCCTCATTTTAATTGAATATTTGGCCAAAAGAGGAATAATTTAGGGGATTTGAGGTTTAATACAATTGTTTGGAAAATATGGGAAGATGAAGGTTTATAAGTGTTGTTATATGAATGGAGTAAGAATTTTTCAAAGAGAAAAGAAAAATCTGCACTTCCTTCCCTAAGTTGTTTTTGGCTAAATAGAGAAGAAAAATTAGAGAATGAAGTTTAAATGATATTATTGAGGAGTTTTTGGCTAAATAGAGAAGACAAATTAGAGAATGGAGTTTAAATAATATTATTGAGGAATCTTACCAAATTGAAGACAATTGATGTTGATAGGTTAAATTGTATAGGGACTTTTGTGAAAAAATAAGTAAATGTTTCAAAAAGAAGGGTTTTGTCCTCCTTGAATTAAAAGTCAATTAAACTTAATTAAGGGTGTTCGATGTAATCAAAGAATATGTAATGGGCATTATAATTTTTACCGGTTCGAATGAATGAACAATGACAAAGTAATTTTTGTTGGTACAGAGGAAGCCGCAGGACCTGATCACCAACAAGGGACATCTTCACGCGCACAGACACCAGGTAGGTGTTAGACACCTTGGAATAATTAATTAGTTTATATATTTTTTTATTATTGTAGAATGAATTTTTATAGATTGTAAATTCTAGTGCTGATTACTGGAAATAATGCCTTGGCGAATAGGCAAGCCTTGAAAAATTATTTCCTGGTTACTGGAAATAATGCCCTGGTGAATGGGCAAGCTTTCAAGCCTTGAAAAATTATTTTCTGGTTATTGGAAATAATGCCCTGGTGAATGGGTAAGCCTTGAAAAATTATTTCTTGATTACTGGAAATAATGCCCTGGTGAATGGGCAGTTACTAGAAATAATGTCCTGTTGAATGAGCAAGCCTTGAAGATCATTTCCTGATTACTGGAATTTATGCCTGGTTCAATGGCCATGTTAAGAAAATTAATTTACAAATCAATGGGATAATCACTCAATGTAAAATAGATTAATTGTAAAACTTTGAAGTTAAATATATTGGTTTGTGGGAGATACTCTCGATATTTTTATTTAGTAGATTTATCCCTATGTCTAAAAGAGAATTTATGAAATTACAAACTTCAAAAGAAAATAAGACAATTTATTCTATGATATGAAAGTCACTTTAATGTATATAAATAATTAGTCCTTAATCAATTACTTATTGAAATGGGCAATTGTTTTAATCATGTTTCATGCGATAATGTTTTTAGGTATATCGCACCCTCGATTTGGAAAGTAGATGCTTGGATAAATAATTTTGTTATGTGATTAATGTAATTGGAAGAACTAATATTTTGTTGTAATATACTTCCATATCTAAAAATATAATGTTTAACTTATTATCTTGTGTATGATGTAGTTTATAATGTTATTATTATTATTAAGTTGAATTATGGTTGGCTGTGTATATATTTGAGCACAAATACATAAAAAAAAAGAAATGATGCATGTTAAGAATTTATTGGTTTTTATTATAGTCTTCTATAGAAAATAGAACTGTGATATTAAAATATGCTTGAGTTTTGAAGTCCAAATAATAAAACGAATATTGTGATTGATTGTACAGGTTGAGAAATGATTGAGTCGATAATTTGATAATTAAAAAATACAAAAAAAACTTTGCTGAAATTTTTTATATATATATATATATATATATATATATATAAAAGACCACAGAATACTCAGACATCCACATTAAAAATGTGGTAATAACAGCTCAAATCAATTTTCATGGCAAGGACAAGGCAACTCGATATTAAACTAGAAGCCTCCCTTGCCAGTTGGCATGTATAAAAGCCCATATCTTAGATGACTAGCACTGTGTCAGTTCATGTAGTTTTCTTTTTGAAAGTTATAAAAATGTGAATTATTTTTTTATATTTAAGTAATTTCATAAAATATAAGTTGTAAAATAATTTATAGTATTTGGTTATATTATGAAAAATTAGCTGAAAAATAACTTATTAATATTTTATTTTTTCTAAGTCTATTTAAAGATTGAAGAACAAATTTTATAAATTAAAAAATTAAATGAGAAAAAAATCAAAAAATAAATTTAATTTCATAAATTATTTCAAATAAAATAAATAAAAATTAAAAATTAAAAACCTAATCTGATTGAAAAAAATTTAAAAGATGATGAAATTAAAAAATAATTATAATTGCATAAATTATTTCAAATAAAATAAATAATAATAAAAAGAATGAGGATTAAATCTTATAGATAAAAAATTTTAATTAATAAAATAATTAGAGAAAATAAAATAACAATAAAAAATAATGATCAAAGTTGATATAAAAATAAAATTAAATGAAATTTTAACTGATAAAATTAAAAACAAAATATTTAGCAATTAAAAATTTGATGATCAAATATGATATAATCAACAAATAACATGATATTTTTAAAATTTTTTAAAAATAATTTTTATAATTAAAATTTTTCTTTAATTAAAAATATATATATTTTTTTAAAATCAGCTAAGTATTTCACTATATGTGTAAGTTAATGGTACCACGCCAATTCTTGAAGTCGAAGCCTTACAATTTTGCTATGCTTAGGGCTTATTTTCAGCACATTGTAATCATGCCATGCAAAGCAGAAGGCTCCCTTTTTTTATTTTTATTTTCAAAACAACAACTATAGCATGTAGTATGGTTGCTTTTGAGATAATACTGTGGTTTAAAAAAATAAATTTTAAAAAAATATAATTATTTATATTTAAATACGTGTTTGATAAAAATTATAGTTGAGGTTTATGTATAGCAAAAAACATGTATAAAATATTTGGTAGTTGTGTTTGGAAGTGTAGTTGCGGTTGCTTTTCAAAGTGTTTTTTACTTGAAAATTAATTTTGATATCAGTGCATCAAAATAATCTGAAAACAAAAAATATTAATTTGAAATAAAAAAAATAAAAAAAATAATTGTTTTCAAAAGAGTTTTTGAAACACAAAAACAAATAGAATTTTAGAAAACTCAGTTAAAAAAACATTTAAAAACTGCTTCACAAAAACTACATTTTAAATTTAGTTTTTTAATGCCCTGCAATATAAAATACAATTTAATTTTTTATCAAATACTTTACCATGTTTGTTGCATCACAGTAAAAAAAACAGTTGTAAAACAAACGCAGCCTTCAGCTGTCCAGATTTGATTCCGAACATGGACTTTCCCAGATTTGCCACCTAATCTTTCTTTTTTTAAAAAAAAAAAAAAAACCTCTAAGATGTCCAGATTTTATATAGTTGAATGTTTTCTCACAATTGAACTGAATCTTCCATCAACTACCGAAACGGACTTCCACTGAATAATTTATACCAAGTTTTCATCCATTTTCGTCTCTGTCACAAAGCAGCAAAAATCTATTTTGAAGGTATTTAGGGGTGTGATAGTATTTGTTTTGTAAAATGTTTTTTTTTTGTTTAAATAATATATTTTTTTTTATATTTTTTTAAATTAACTTTTAATATCAGTACATTAAAAAAAATATAAAAATGAAATTAAAAACCATTTAAAACGCATCTGTAACCACCCTCTTTCAACATCAGTATTAATTTATTGGAGCAGTCACATGTACAAAGCCATCAGAGTGTCACTCTCACACGCCCAAGACAATGGAATCCAATTACGTGGTGATGAAGAGGTTTTTCTTTTTTTATTCAAATAAAAGGATGCGAGCATTTTTCTTGATATTCTTACTATCAATAAAATTTTTAAATGTAAATAGAAGCGGAAAATTATAAATGATAATAAATTTATTAATTCTAATAAAAAAATAAGTGAGAAAATTGAGACAAAGATGTTCCTTACAAAAAAGGGTTGGTAAGTTTTAATTGAGGCCTTGAAATTTTAATTGGCTTCAATCAATAAAATTTTATTTTATTTTATAAAATCAAGTATTAATTCTCAACATCAAAACTTATGTTTAATATCGAGAGAGCCTCTTATAAAGGTAGCTTAAACAAAACATTGAACTTAATCCCAAATTAATTTGTATATTTGAGATTGTGGTAGCAGTGGCGGTTTAAAATACTTTTGGATTCCATTGTCTTGATATGAAAACATCAAAACGATATGAAAACATAAAAAAATTTATTTTAAGCAAAAACAAAAATTAAAATTCGAGGAAACACGATTTGCACCGCGTTCCCAAACATACTTTAATTCATGTTAAATGATTAAATCATAAATAAAAAAGTCAAGTGGCAAAGAAAAATTAAAGAAAAAAATATTGTGGGTAACTATTGTAACTCACATTGGATTATGTCTTTCTTGAGCATTGTATTTTCATGTTTATTTAATATTTCTTCCATCTCGCATGGCCTTACATGCTAATAATTTTAAATACCATTTCATGGTTTATCGAGCAGTAATTTTACGAAACTAAGCTATAACTGTTAAATGAAAAGAAATGACTCAATAAAAAAAAAGGAAGAATGTGAAAGAAAAAATTGACCCAATAAAAAAATATGGGAGGAAGTGAATGAAAAATAGAGTTTGAGGTGGTTTTCATAATCTAAACACTATTTCATGGTTTATAAAATATTAATTTTATAAAACTAAACTACAATTGCTAAATATAAAATATAAAAACTCAGTAAAAAAGGAGTAAATAAAAAATATCAAATAAAGAAAAATATGAATGAAAAAAAAGGATGATCCCCTGTTAAGTGTTTCCACACAAATCTTTTAATGTTTTTGTTAATAATTAATAATTCATATGTTAATTCGCTTTGTTGGCATACAAATTGATGGAACAATGTTACTTTTCTTTCCTTTGTGTTAGGTTTTAATCCATAATTATATTTAATATAACTTTTGATATTTTATAAAATGTAAACTTGATTTATTAAATTTTTTTGAGATCCAAGCAAGTTGGATATATTGGGTTGGACTAAGTTTTTATGTAGATATTATATATATTCGTGAGTTAGACATATTAATTATCTTATTTTTCAATCATTCTAAAAAAATTATGTTGCAACTGTTGAAATTAGATAAGACCTCTAAAATATATATTCTAGGAATAACATAAAAACTATCATAATTTTCATATAAAGATAAAATAAAACAAAAATCACAGTCAAACATTTTATCAAACACTTATAGTGTAATATGATACAAAAACAAATTAGTAAATAAAGTACTTTTGGAATTGTGATTTCGACAAGAAAATAAAAGTTCAATATGAATTCTTGAAATCTTCTCATAATCTCTTGTAATTATAAAATATATTGTCACTTCATCAAATCAAACTTCAAAAAAAATAACTACTATTTTTTTGAAAATGAAGGACAAAGAGAAGGGAAAGAAATTAAAAGAATGAGAGGTGGTTATGAGTGCGAAAGCAAGAGAGGAAAAAAATAAAAACAGAAAAGAAAAAAATATTATTTATATCAAAAACTCAGATTACTTACATTGAGTTGTATAGGTTGGATTGAGTTGACCGGGTTTGAAAAATATCAACCCGCACTCGATCTATGATATCCATTTATTAATTTTTTTAACCAATTATCATCCATAATTTCATATTATTTAATTTTGATAGGTCAAGTCAGGTTAGGATAGATAATGCAAATATTATATATGAGCAAAGTTATTTGAACCTAATTATAAACCAATTTTTTTTAAATACTCATAATTATATACTTAAAATAATGAGTCTATTATTCGACGTTAACGGATGTTTGAGAATACAGTAAATATTAAGTGTTCAAAATGCCTTTTCATTTAAAAATACATTAAAATAATAATTTTTTATTTTTTAAATTTTATTTTTCAAATTAGTACATCAAAATAATTTTAAAAAATTTAAAAAATAATTTAAAAAAAATTCAAATTTTATACAAATTGTGTTTTAGCGGCAAGGCTAAATGCACTCTTAGTTGGCAACCAGGTATGATTCCCGCCTTGTCAAGGAAGGTTGGATTTCAAACTAGTTGTGAACTTTTATTTTTTTAATTACGATGATTTGTTTTTGACTGGTTCAAGAAAAGTGGATTCAGTTTCGATGGCACAAACTAGCCTAAGAATAATTTCTGACAATCAAATTAAAAAAAAAAAAAAAGAACCTATGAAGCATTTATTTCCACTATCGCTAATAAATCCTTAATATATTCGGTACTCCTATGGTTTTGGGTGACTAGAATTTTCTTGCTTATATATTGAAAAGAGGAATAATAATCAATCTGCTACCCATGGAAATATGGATAGGGTCATATTGCTTCTCGCTTTTCATGTTAGAATTCACCTAGCTTCCATTAAATCTCTTCTGTCTCATCTTAAAGCTGATCTGCACAAAATAACTGGTATGAACAAACAGATTGTAGCAAGTGGGGGCATTTTGCCCCATCCAGCGTCTTGACTAGCTCCAAAGTTGGCTTTTTTCTTTCTTTTCTTTTCTTATCAGTTTTTATTTTTATTCCAAGGCTTGTAGCAGAGTTGACCCCTCTGCCTAGATTTTCAATAAAATGGTTTACTTGGCTGATACATATAAAGCAGCAAGCAGTCAAGATATTCTTCTGGCGAACTGATGAGAGAAGAGCTGTATATATGCTCCCGAGGTTAACCGGCCCTT
>Ga0325403_1002649_pt1 | contig 15976 bp, 15 predicted proteins | sample PopdelMetagenome_19_FD_205665 | JGI IMG/M metagenome (GOLD analysis project Ga0325403, IMG submission 205665) | Populus deltoides microbial communities from Bellville, Georgia, United States - Xylem-PdKOR-R4 | ecosystem: Host-associated > Plants > Phyllosphere > Stem > Wood/Secondary xylem...
GGCGGTCTGCTCCGCCAGCACCGCGAGTGCTCCGAACGGCCCGCCCCGCCGGGGTCGCCGCATGACCGTTCAGCGCGCGGCGCGGCCCAGCCTCCTGGCGGCGCGGGTGTCGAGCACCAGCAGCGCCAGGCCCTGCACCACGACGGCCAGGCCGTGAGCTCGCAGCTCGGCCTCGCTGGTCTGCCGACCGCCCCTGCGACGCCGCAGGCGCTGAGGGACCCGGCCGGGGGAGGAGGCCAGCGCCGACCCGATGGCCACGTACCCGACGTCGGCCACGGCGTTGGCGGTGAGCAGCAGGTGCAGCCGCTCCAGCGGCGGCGGGCCGCCGGCGCGCGCCCGGACCGCGGCGCCGGCGCCGAGCACGGCGCCGTCGACCGCTGCCCACAGCACGGTCTGCTCCCCGAAGGCCCGCAGCGCCGGCTGACCGCGGCGCTTCCCGGCCACCACGGCCACCGCTCCGGTCAGGGTGCTGGCCACCGTCCACGCCCGCAGCGCGCGGGTGAGCTCGCGCTCGACGGCCTCGACGTCGTCGTCCACGGGACCAGTGTCGCGCGGAACAGCTGGCGCGCAGCAGGAGTTCTCACTGGAGGACCGCGTGCCACTGCGCGTACGATGGTCCGACTGCTCGGGGCTCTGGCCGCGGGCAGCACAACTCCACAGGGGGTGTCAGGTTTCGACGTCGCATCGTCGAACCAGGGGAAGCGGGTCGAGAAGGCAAGGTCATCTCGTTAACGTTCCTTGCAAACCCATAGGTGCCGATTCCAAGAGCACCGACTTCGCTCTCGCTGCCTGATCAGCTGAGTTGAAAGTCCGTCGGCCCGGGAGTGCTCCCGGCCCGGGTACCGGCGTCAGCTAGGGAGCTCAACCACCGGCCAGTGTCACCGGGGCCGGTGGGAAACCAAGGTGACTGGGCTCGTCAGCGCAACGCCCGTGTGAGCGCTGGAGCCGAGCAGAACGGTTCACGGGCTGCACCCGGAGAAGCCCTGGGGGCACGACGGCGGACGCGGGTTCGATTCCCGCCACCTCCACCTCGTCGCTCTCGGACTGATCAGCAGTCGTCCCACGTGAGCGACACCCCCCTTGCGAGCAGCGGAGGGCCCGACCACCAGATCGGGCCCTCCGCCGTGCGTCAGGCGAAGGTGAACCGCGTGCAGTCGGTGGGGAAGGCCGACCACGCCAGGGCCCGCTGCGGCACGAGGACGCGCAGCCCTCCGCCGTCGTCGCCCGACCAGGCGTCGGCGCCGGGGGAGCACCCGGCGGCGTGGTACTTGCCGAACGCCTCCGCGAGGCGCCGGCCCAGGTCGGTGGCCTCGGCGCGCGCCGGGTGCGACTCGCCCTCGACCACGACGACGTCCGTGCCGCTCTCCAGGTGCAGCGAGCACGCGGGGTCGGCCGCCAGGTTGCGGGCGTGGACGGTGGTGGCGGCGCCGTCGTACCAGAACCGCCCGTCGAGCCAGACGCCCCAGCGGGGCACGGTGTGGGGGCGTCCGTCGGGCCGCACCGACGCCAGCCAGTAGTGCTGCGCCGCCACGAGCCGCTGCTCGACCGCCGACCACGCGAGCACGCCGTCGGTGGTCTCGGGCAGGCCGTAGCCCTCCGGCATCACGGGCCGCTCGACGCGCGGCCCCACACTGGGTCCCATGCCCGGCACCGCAGGGACACCCACCGACAGCTCCGGCAGCCCCGACAGCCCCGGCGCCGAGCGCTGCCCCTGCGGCACCGGCGACGCCTACGGCGCCTGCTGCGGCCGCTACCACCGCGGTGAGGCCGACGCCCCGACCGCCGAGGCCCTGATGCGCTCCCGCTACACCGCCTTCGCCCGGCGCGACGTGGCGTACCTCCTGCGCACCTGGCACCCCGACGACCGGCCCGACGAGGCCGAGGTCGACCTCGACCCCGACCAGCGCTGGGTCCGCCTCGACGTGGTCGAGACCACCGGGGGCGGCCCCTTCGACGACGAGGGCACCGTCACCTTCGAGGCGCGCTGGCGCAGCACCGCCTCGCGCGACGGCGGGACGCCGACCCGCGGGGTGCTGCGCGAGCGGAGCCGCTTCGTCCGCTCCGCCTCCGAGGTGCCCGGTGCCGCGCGCCGCTGGCTGTACCTCGACGGCGAGCTGGCCTGAGGCGTGCTCTACGGGACGCTGGCGACCGCGGCCCTGCTGGCGGTCGCCGTCGTCGGTGACGACTGGGCACCCACGTACGCGCTCGCCCTCGCGGCCTTCTGGTGGCTGCTGCCCACCCCGGTGCTGCTCGCGCGGGCCCTCCTGCAGGGCCGGCGCCGCGCCGTCGTCGCCCTCACCGCGCCCGTCGCCGTGCTGGCGAGCACGTGGGGCCACGTCGTCGTGCCCGCCAGCGCCGGGAGCCGCGACCTCGCCCCCGACCTGCGGGTGGCCACGTACAACGCCACCCACGGCGGCTCGGTCGACGGCGTCCTGCAGCTGGTCGCCGACGCCGCCCCCGACGTGCTGCTCCTGCAGGAGCTGACGCCCCGCCAGCAGGGCGCCGTCGACAGGCACCTGGCGGCCACCCACCCGTACCGCTCCTTCGGGCCCCTGGGGCCGCAGGACGACGGCGACGCCGTCGTCAGCCGCTACCCCGTCATCAGCGCGACCCCGGTCTCGGGACTGCCCGCAGGAGCCCGCCCCACCGACCTCGTGCGGCTCGACCTGGGGGAGCGCACCGCGTCGGTGCTCTCGGTGCACCTGGCCAGCCCGTGCCTGGGCTGCTCCGAGAGCAGCGACGCGCGCAACCCCGCGGGCAGCACCGCCAGCGCCGGTGCGGTGCGGGTGGCCGAGGCGCGCCGCTTCGCCGAGGTGGCCCAGGAGCGGCGCCGCGCCGGGGACGTCGTCGTCGTCGGGGGCGACGTGAACTCGGCCGAGCTGAACGAGCCGCTGCGGGTGCTCACGGCCGCGGGCCTCACCGACGTGGGCCCCGCGGTCGGGCGCAGCCCGCAGCTCACCCGCGGGCCGGGTCCAGGGCTCGCGCGCGTCGACGTGGTGCTGGTGGCGGGGCTGGAGCCGGTGCGCACGTGGGAGGGGCAGCGGGGCCCGAGCACGCACTCGCCGGTGGTGGCCGACCTGGCCCTGCCCGGCTGAGCCCCAGGCGCGAGGATGGCGCCGTGCCGATCCTCCACAAGGACATGACGCTCTGCATCTCCCTGGCGGGGCGCCCCTCGAACCTGGGGACCCGCTTCCACAACTTCCTCTACGACGAGCTGGGCCTGCCCTTCGTCTACAAGGCGTTCACCACGGACGACGTCGAGGGCGCGGTCCGCGGCGTCAGGGCCCTCGGCATCCGCGGCTGCTCCGTCTCGATGCCCTTCAAGGAGGCGGTGATCCCGCTCATCGACGAGCTGGAGGCGTCGGCGGCGGCGATCGAGAGCGTCAACACGATCGTCAACGACGGCGGCCGGCTCACCGCCTCCAACACCGACTACGAGGCCGTCGCGACCCTCGTCGCCGGGCTCGACCCGGCGCTGCCGGTCGTCGTGCGGGGCTCGGGGGGCATGGCGAAGGCGGTGGTCGCGGCGTTCCGCGGCGCCGGCAGCGAAGACCTGACCGTGCTCGCCCGCAACGAGGCGGTGGGGCGCCGGCTCGCCGAGAAGTACGGCTACCGGCACGCGGCGCAGCGGACCGGCGCGGTGGACGACGCGGTGCTGGTCAACGCGACCCCGCTGGGGATGGCGGGGGAGGACGCCGACGCGCTGGCCTTCCCCCTGGAGCACGTGCGCGCGGCAGCGGCCGTCCTCGACGTCGTCGCGTTCCCCGCGCTGACGCCGCTGGTGAGGGCCGCCGAGGGGGCGGGCGTGCCGGTCATCACGGGGTCGCAGGTGATCGCGCTGCAGGCGGCGCGGCAGTTCGAGCGCTACACCGGCGTCGAGGTGACGCCCGAGCAGGTGGAGCGCGCCTCGGCGTTCTCCCGCCAGGGCTGAGCGCTGACCGGTCGGTCGCGACCCGCCGGTCAGCCCGCGGGCTGGGCCTCGGAGGCGGGGCGGGCCAGCTGCACGCACGCGGCGAGCGCGAGCCCCACCCCGATGACGACGGCGGTGGCCCAGCCCGCGCGCACGCCGTCGCCCAGCAGCAGCAGGCCCGCGGCGCCGCCGACCACCACCTCGACCACCCAGAGCGCCGCGGTCGCCGCGACCACGCCGTCGCCGGACAGCGACCGGCCGTACAGCAGCGTCCCGGCGACTCCGGAGACCACCACGGCCCAGGCGGCGGGCTCGGTGAGCAGACCGAGGGGCGAGGCGGGCTCCACCAGCCGGGCGCACAGCGCCGCGACGGAGTAGGCGACGCCCGCGGCGCACGAGAGCACCAGGGCCCCGGTGCGGCCGGTCAGCCACCGCCAGGGGTGCTCGGGGGTGCCGGCGGGAACGGCCACCAGCAGCGCCAGTGCCACGGCCAGCGCCAGGGCGCCCTCGACGGTTCCGGGCGGCGCGGGCTCCGGACGGCCGGGCCGGGCTCCGGCGGCCACCAGGGCCAGACCGACCACGGCCGCCACGACGGCCGCGCGCTCGACCCTGCCGAGCGCGACGCCCAGCGCCCGGGCGCCGAGGAGGGCGGTCACGGCGAGCGATCCCGCGAGCAGCGCCTGGACGGCGAAGAGGGGCAGCGTCCGCAGCGCGACGAGCGACACGAGCCACGCGGCGCCGTCGAGGGCGACCCCGAGGAGGTAGAGCGGCTGGCGGGCCAGCCCCACGGCCCCGGCACCGCCGGTCGTGGGAGCACCACCCCCGGCCGACGCGGCTCGCCGGGCGCCGAGGGCCTGCAGCACGGAGGCGACGCCGTACGCCAGGCTCGCCACGAGCGCGGCGGCGAGGCCCAGCGCCGCGCTCACCGGGTGCTGCCGTCCGGGCTGCCGCCGCGGGCCGCGGGTGGGTCGCCGGCCTGCTCCTCGGCGGAGTCGCCGGAGCCGTCGTCGGCGGCGGTGCGCGAGCGGCCGGGCAGGCGGTCGCGCAGCGCGGTGCCCACACCGCTCAGCTGGCTGCCGATCTGCTCACCGAGGCGCGGCAGCGCCGAGACCAGGGGCAGCTCCTCGGTGAGCCCCTCGGCGCGGGCCAGGGCGAGACCGTCGGTGGCGAGCTGGGCCAGCTCGTCGACGACGACGTAGCGGGCCCGCCACGCCGGGTCGTACTTGGCGTTGAACCGCCACAGCGACTCCATCTGGGAGTGGCTGCCCAGGCGGGTCAGCACCTGGCGGGCGAGGTCGGGCACGCGGCCCTCCTGCTCCCCGGAGACGACGCTGCGCAGCACCGCGAAGTTGAGGCCCAGGCCCCTCTGCCCGCGCTCGCGCAGGTGCTCGGCCGTGGCGATGATCATCGCGTCGACGACGCCGGAGGGCAGGTCGTCGTCGGTGGACCGGCGCATCACGTCGAGCGACCAGCCGTCGACGTCGGCCGAGGGCACCCACTGCACGAAGCCCACCACCCTGTCGACGGCGGGCGCGTCGTCGGTGGCGGCGACCCGCTGGCGGGCCACGGTGAGCAGCAGGTCGGCGTCGGCGGGGTCGGCCAGCCGCGACAGCGTCATCGAGAAGCCGCGCTCTGCGTCGCCGCGGCGGCTCTGCGCGCTCATCGCCACCAGCTCGGCCCGCAGGGCGGGGTCGAGCTCGCCGGCGGTGTGGAAGGAGCACGTGACGCCGGCGCGTCCGACGCGGTTGTGCGCCTGGCGCAGCGACTTCATGGCGTTGCCGGCGAGGGTGAAGGTGGTGCAGTCGAGCACGGCCTCGTCACCGAGGTAGACCGGGCGCATGCCGGTGCGCTCGTAGACGGGGAGCCACGGCTCCGCCGCGCCGATGACCAGCACCGTCCAGCCGTTGCGCTCGGCGTAGTCGCGGAAGTCGGCCCAGGCGTCCTCGCGCTCCTCCGGCGGCCCGACCGGGTCGGGGGAGACCAGGCAGGTGTTCCCCCGCACGGAGTGGGCGACCACGGTGGAGCCGGTGAAGAACCAGTCCTTGTCGTCGCGCAGGGCGAAGTAGGCGAGCGTGTCACCGCCCCAGCGGCGCACGACGGCGCGGGCGCGCTCGCGCTCGGCCTCGTGCTCGGCGCGCCCCAGCCCGGGGGCCCGGCGGGGCGCGAAGGCCAGCCACAGCACCGTGCACACCAGGCCGACGCCGATCACGGGGAGCACCCGGCTGGAGGCCGGCCCGATCCCGGGCACGACGCCGGCCGGGACGCCGACCCGCTGCGCCTCCTCGACGCCGACGAGGCGCCCGGCGGCCTCGCGGGCGTCCTCGCCGAACTGGCCGTGGTGGCGGTGGCCGCCGAAGCCCAGCGTGATCGCGGCCGTAACCAGCACGGCGGCGACGGCGCCGCCCGCCCCCAGGGCCACGGCGCGCACGGCGGCCGCGCGGCTGGGCAGGACGGGGAACGCGCGCCGCTGCGTGGACAGGTAGGCCGCGACCGCCGCGGTGAGCAGCGACTCCTCGACGTCGATGCCCTTGACCAGGTGCAGCACCGTCAGCGCCACCAGCAGGGCGAGCGCTGCGCCCCAGGCCAGGCGGCTGCCGCGGCGCAGGCCGCGGGCGACCACGAGCAGAGCGCACCCGGCCAGGGCCGTCACCCCGGCGGCGGTCTGGGGCACCAGGAACGGCGTGAGCCCCAGCAGGGTCTCCAGACGCCCCCGCAGCGGCGGGAGCGCTGCGGACAGCAGCGACAGCAGGCCGGCGGCCGCGACGACGAGGGAGGCGGTGCGCCGGCGCCGGTCGCGGCGGACGAGGTGATCCACGAGGGGTCATCCTGCGCCATCCCGGGTGCCGCCCGCTGGCCCCGTCGACCGTCCGGGTCACCTCCCCGCGGACTCCCGGCGACCTCCCAGCGCAGGCGGCGCGGCTCGTCTCGCCGCGGGGGCACCATCAGGTGTGTCCTCCGCGTCCGCGCCGCCAGCGCCCCCCGGCGCCGGCGAGGTCCCCCGAGCCGTCCTGGACCAGCTGGGGGAGCACCGCGACGTGCTCGCGACGTGGTGGCCCGCCGGCCTCCTGGGCGGGCTGGCCCTGCTGCTGGTGGTGGTCGTGGTGGTGCGCCACCGCCGGGGCCGCAGTCCGTGGCTCGCCGGGACCGCGGCGGTCCTGGTGCTCGCCCTGGCCCTGGCCGCCGGGGTGAACGCCCGGCTGGGGCTCCTGCCCTCGGCGCAGGCCGCCGAGACCCTCGCCACCGGCCGGGTGCCGGACACCGACGGCGAGGTCACCCAGGTGCGGGTGCCGCTGCGCGACGGCTCGGGGCTCGACCCCAGCGACACCTGGGTCTACACCCCGCCCGGCTACCGCGACGGGACCGACGACGCCGTGCGCTACCCGGTGGTCTACCTCTTCCACGGCGAGCCCGGGTCGTCCGCCGACTGGTTCACCGCCGGCGACGTCGCGCACACCGCCGACGTCCTCATCCACGACCGGCTGATCCCCCCTGTCGTCCTCGTGGCCCCCGACCTCACCGCCCCCGACACCGACGACACCGAGTGCCTCGACAGCACCCGCCCCGGCGGGCCGCAGGTGGCCACCCACGTCCTCGACGTCGTCAGCTGGGTCGACGCGCACTACGCCACCGCCGCCGACCCCGCGCACCGGGTGGCGGCGGGGATGTCAATGGGGGGCTACTGCGCCCTCGACCTCGGCCTCCGCCACCAGGACGTCTTCGGCGGCGTCGTCGGGCTGGAGGCCTTCGGCAGCCCCGGCCCCGGCGGGCGGCACGCCCTGAGCACGGGGGCGGAGTACCGGGCGGCCTCACCCGACCACTACCTCCCGCGCCTGCGCGTGCGGGAGGGGATGCCGTTCTGGTTCGACCTCGCCGACGACGGCGACCCGCTCTCGGCGCGGGAGACCCGGCGCGCGGTCGCCGACCTGCGGGCGAAGGGCCTGCCGGTGCACCTGCGGGTCGAGCCCGACGCCGAGCACGACTGGGAGTTCGCCGCCGCCGGCATCGCCCCCGGCCTCACGTGGGTGCTCGACCGGATGGGCCTGGCGCCGGTGCCCGAGCCGTCGAGCACCCCGGCGTCCTGACCGGCGTCAGCCCTCGTCGTCGACCTCGGCCGGGCCCGCGGCGGTGGCGGGGGAGGCCGCGGGCGCGCGCCGCGCCTGCACGCGCCGCACCACCCGCGCCACCCCGAACGCGGCAGCGCTGACCACCGCCGCTGCCACGAGCCACGGGAGCAGCACCCCCAGCACCACCAGGGCACCTGCGACCGCTGCGACCAGGGCGTTCCACCCCGAGGCGAGGCCGCCCAGGAACCCACCGGCCTCCACGACCGGCGCCTCGGCCCGGCCGCTGACGAACAGGCTCAGCGTCGCCATCTCGACCTGCCCCGAGAGCACGGCGCGCTGCGCGGTGAGGGAGTCGAGCTCGGCCTGCCGCTGGGTGAGGGCGCTCTCGGCGGCCACCACCTCCTCGGTGCTCGCGGCGCCGGCCAGCAGCGCGGTGAGCCGCTCGGTGGAGGTGCGCAGCGCCGCCACCCGCGCGTCCAGGTCGCTAGCCTGCGCGGTCACGTCGGTGGAGGTCACGTCGACGTCGCTGACCTCCCCGAAGCGGCCGAGCTGCTCCAGGGTCCCCGAGAAGCCCTCGGCCGGGACCCGCACCGTGAGCGTCGCGCTCGAGGGCCCCTCCTCGGGGGTCTGCACCGACCGCTGCTCCACCCGCCCCCCGGCGCCCTCGACGTAGACGGCGATCTGCTCGGCCGCCTGGGCGGGGGAGCCGACGACCAGGCTGGCCGAGCCGGTGGTGACGACCTGGCGGTCGCTGGCGCCGGCGAGGTCGCTGCCCGCGGAGCCTGCGGCCGGGGCGGCGGCCGCGCTCGCTGCCCCGCTCGCTGCCCCGCCGCTGCTCCCTCCGCTCCCCTCGGACGTGGTGGCGGCGTCGGCGAGGGACTGCGGGCCGGAGCGGTCGGCGGCGGAGGCGCTGTCGCCCCCCGCGGCGGACCCGCTCGTCGCGGACCCCGCCTCGCTCGCGGAACAGCCGGCCAGCAGCAGGCCGGCCAGGGCGATCGGCACGAGCACGGCAGCGGGGGAGCGCCTCAGCGCGCCGGACCTGTTCATGCCCGCCAGACGCGGCTCCCGGCCGGGCCGTTGCAGCGGAATCGGTCCCGTGACCGGACCGTGATCACTGCGCTGGCGGCGCGCCCCCAGCGGGCCTAGCGTCCTCGCCGGTGTGGTCCAGCCCGGCGGCCGCTGCGACGGTCGGAGGGCGGGGTGGCTGCGGTGCCGGTGTGGCTCGAGGCGGGCGCGTGGGGGCTGGTGGGCGGGCTCGCCCTGGTGCTCGGTGCGGCGGTGGCGTGGTTCGCGAGGGTGCCGCGGTGGGCCGTGGCCTCGGTGATGGCCTTCGGCGCCGGCGTGCTCATCTCGGCGCTCGCGTTCGAGCTGGTCGACGAGGCGGAGCGCTCCGGCGGCCTGCTCGCGACGGCGGGCGGGTTCCTCGGCGGTGCGGTCGTCTACGTCGCGGCGAACGCGGCGCTGTCCCGGCTCGGGGCGCGCCACCGCAAGCGGTCGGGCGACCAGCAGCCCAGTGAGGACGAGGACTCCGGCAGCGGCGCCGCCATCGCCGTCGGCGCCCTGCTCGACGGGGTGCCGGAGTCGGTGGTGCTCGGCCTGTCGCTGCTCAGCGGCGGTGGCGTCGGCGTCGGGGTGCTCGCCGCCGTCTTCATCTCCAACGTGCCCGAGGGGCTCTCGAGCGCCGCCGGCATGCGCCGCGCGGGCCGCAGCGCCCGCTACGTCTTCGGGGTGTGGGGCGGCATCGCCCTGGCCAGCGGCCTGTCCGCGATGCTCGGCGCGCTGCTCCTGGACGGTGCACCCGATCAGCTCGTCGCGGTCATCACCGCCGTCGCGGCCGGGGCCATCCTCGCGATGGTCGCCGACACGATGGTCCCCGAGGCGTTCGAGCGCACCCACCTGCTCACCGGGCTCATCACGGCGCTGGGCTTCCTGGCGGCGTTCACCGTCTCGCGCGCCTGAGCGGGACCGACGGGCCTCAGAGCACCTCGACGCCGGCGGCGCGCATCTCGGCGACCGCGCGCTCGTCGTCGCCCTCGGCCAGCTGCACGAACCGCGTCAGTCCCAGCGGCACCCGCACCGCGAGCCCGCGGGCGGCGCCGTCGAGCGCCGTGGCCTTGACGCAGTAGTCGCCGGCGAGCCCGACGACGACGATGCGCCGCACCCCGTGGGCCTCGAGGAGGTCTCCCAGCACGGTGGCCTCGCGGCGCCCGGAGGCCAGGTCGAGCTCGGAGAAGCCGGAGTAGCCGTCTTCCGCGCCGGTGCCCTTGCGCACCCTCGGTGCGCCCTCGGGCACCTGCAGGTCGGGGTGGAGCTCGGCGCCCGGGGTCCCGGCGACGCAGTGCACGGGCCAGGTCCCGCCGTCGGCGGCGAAGTGCGGAGTGCGCTCGGGGTGCCAGTCCTGCGTGAACACCACCGGCGACCCGGCCGCGACCGCGGCTGCCACCTCGGCGTTCACCAGCGGGACGACGTCCTCGCCGCCGCTCACGTACAGCGACCCGGACGGGTCGGCGAAGTCGACCTGGACGTCCACGACCACCAGGGCGGTGCCCGGTCCGTAGGCGGAGCGCTCTCGGTCTGCTGCGGTCACGGGAGCAGCCTGTCCCACCGCGTGAGCGCGCCGCCAGCGGGTACGTGGGTCGGGTGACCGATCTCGCCACGCGCCCCGCCGTGCCCGTCGTCCCCGGTGGCGACCTCGTCCCCGACGTCCTGGACGACGAGGCGCTGGCCGCCGTCGACCACTGGTGGCGCGCCGCGAACTACCTCTCGGTCGGCCAGATCTACCTGCAGGCCGACCCGCTGCAGCGCGAGCCCCTGGGCCCCGACCACGTCAAGGCGCGTCTGCTCGGCCACTGGGGCACGACGCCGGGCCTCAACTTCGTGTGGAGCCACGTCAACCGCGCCATCAGGGACCGCGACACCGAGGCGCTGTTCGTGGCCGGACCCGGTCACGGCGGCCCGGCCGTGGTGGCCAACGCCTGGCTGGAGGGCTCCTGGACGGAGGCCTACCCCGACGTGGAGCAGACCGAGGACGGGATGCGCCGCCTGTTCAGGCAGTTCTCCTTCCCCGGGGGGATCCCCAGCCACGCCGCGGCGGACGTGCCGGGCTCCCTGCACGAGGGCGGAGAGCTGGGCTACGCCCTCGTCCACGCCACCGGCGCGGTCTTCGACGACCCCGGCCTCGTGGCCGTCTGCGTCATCGGCGACGGCGAGGCGGAGACCGGCCCGCTGGCCGCCTCCTGGCACGCGAACAAGTTCCTCGACGCCGCTCGCGACGGCGCGGTGCTCCCCGTGCTGCACCTCAACGGCTACAAGATCGCCAACCCCACCGTCCTGGCGCGGATGAGCGACGACGAGCTGGAGCAGTACCTGCGCGGCACCGGCTGGGAGCCCCTGTGGGTCTCGGGACCGGGTGACGGCGAGGACGCGACGCCCGTGCACCAGCGGATGGCCTGGGCCCTCGACTCCGCGCTGGACACCATCGCCGAGAACCAGCGGGTCGCGCGGGAGCACGCCGCCGCCCACGACGGCGACCCGGGTGACCGCCCGCGCTGGCCCGTGGTCGTCCTGCGCACCCCGAAGGGCTGGACGGGCCCGCACGACGTCGACGGCCAGCCGGTCGCGGGCACGTGGCGCGCCCACCAGGTGCCGCTCAGCGAGGTCCGCTCCGACGAGGGGCACCGCGAGCAGCTGCGCGCGTGGCTCGAGTCGTACCGCGCCGCAGAGCTCTTCACCGATGACGGCGCCCCGACGGAGGCGGTGCTGGCCAACCGGCCCCGCGACGAGCGCCGCATGAGTGCGAACCCCCGCACCAACGGCGGGCTGGTGAAGAAGCCGCTCCGGCTGCCCGACTTCCGCTCCTACGGCGTGGACGTGCCGCGGCCGGGGGAGCAGATGCACAGCCCCACCACCGTCTTCGGCGACTGGCTGCGCGACGTCGTCGCCGCCAACCCCGAGACGTTCCGGCTCTTCGGCCCCGACGAGGTGGCCAGCAACCGCCTCCAGGCCGTCTTCGAGGTCACCGGCCGCCAGCTCGCCGACGGGCCCCGGGAGGGCGACAGCCACGTCCGCCGCGACGGGCGCGTCATGGAGGTGCTGTCCGAGCACCTCTGCCAGGGCTGGCTGGAGGGCTACCTGCTCACCGGCCGCCACGGCCTGTTCACCAGCTACGAGGCCTTCATCCACATCGTCGACTCGATGGTGAACCAGCACGCCAAGTGGCTCAAGACCACCCGCCAGCTGGCCTGGCGGCGCCCGCTGGCGTCGCTCAACTACCTGCTCAGCAGCCACGTCTGGCGCCAGGACCACAACGGCTTCTCCCACCAGGACCCGGGCTTCATCGACCACGTGGCCACCAAGAAGGCCGAGATCACGCGCGTCTACCTCCCGCCGGACGCCAACACCCTGCTCTCGACGATGGACCACGTGCTCCGCAGCGAGCACTACGTCAACGTCGTCGTCGCCGGCAAGCAGCAGGCCCTCGACTACCTGACCGTCGACGAGGCCGTCGCCCACTGCACCCGGGGCCTCGGCCGCTGGGCGTGGGCGTCCAACGACGACGGCGTCGAGCCCGACGTCGTCATCGCGTGCGCCGGCGACATCCCCACGCAGGAGGCGCTCGCGGCGACGGCGCTGCTGCGCCAGCGCCTGCCCGAGCTGCGGGTGCGCTTCGTGAACGTGGTCGACCTGATGCGCCTGCAGCCTCCGTCGGAGCACCCCCACGGGCTCGCTGACCGCGAGTACGACGCCCTGTTCACCACGGACCGGCCGGTGCTGTTCGCCTTCCACGGCTACCCGACGCTGGTGCACCGGCTGACGTACCGGCGCAACGGCCACCAGAACCTGCACGTGAGGGGGTTCATCGAGGAGGGGACCACCACGACGCCCTTCGACATGGTCCACCGCAACGACCTGGACCGGTTCCGGCTGGTGATGGACGTCATCGACCGGGTGCCCGGGCTGGGCGTCCGCTACGCGGGGCTGCGCCAGGAGATGGCCGACGCCCGCCTGGCCGCCCGCGCCCACGCCTACGAGACGGGGGAGGACCCCGAGGAGATCAGCGGCTTCCGCTGGGACCCGACCCTCTGAGGCCGTCGGGCACGAGGCGCGTCGCGACGGTGCGCGTCCGTCATGTCACTTATCGTGAGCAGGTGACTGCGGAGGGTGCGGACCTGTCGGCCGCACCCGCCCACCACCACCCTCCTGCGCCATACTCCCTGACCAGCGGACGCGCATGAGCCCGCCCGCAGGCACGACCGTGCAGGAGGCCCCGGTGGGAGGCGTGGACCGAGCCGACGCGCTCCTCGCCGCCGTCGGTGCGCCCGACGCCCTCGTGCTGAGCCACCACGCCGAGCGCGGGTGGGAGCACGTCGCCGGACGCGGGGCGGGCGCGCCCGGGCCCGGCGGCGCCCCGCTCGACCTGCACGACGAGTCCGGGGCCGACCACCTCGCCGCCCGCGCGCTGCGCACCGGCGGCGTGGTCCGCGTGCTGGCGGCCTCCCCGACGCACGTCGTGGGCGGCTACCGCGCGGCCACCGCCGCCGTGGTCGCCCTCGGCAGCGACGCCGTCGTGGTGCTGGGGGCGCCCCGGCGCAGCGAGGACCTGCTCGCCGCCGACGACCAGGTGCTGCGCCGCGCGGCGCGCCTGGTGCTGGCCGACCTCCACGAGCGCCGCACCGTCGTGGTGCTGCCCGGCGCCCCGACCGGCGCCCTCGACGGCCAGGTGGTCGACGAGCTGCGCGCCCTCCACGCGGTGCAGGAGCTCACCGGCGCCCTGCGCCGCCCCCCGGCCGAGGCGGTCGAGCGGGTCGCGCGGGTCCTGCTCGACGCCCTGGGCTGCCAGGTCGCCGCGGTCTGGGTCGACGGCGGACCCGCCACGGTGGTGCGCCACCCCGTGCAGCTCGACGGGCAGCTCGACGGGCAGCTCGACGGGCAGCTCGACGGGCAGCTCACCGACGACCCGGCCGTCCTCGCCGCCGCCCGCGCCGCCCTCGCGGGTCCCTCGCCCGCGGTCGCCCCGCTCGGGGCGCCCCTGCGGCCCGAGGACGGCGCGGTGGCGGCCCTCGTGCTCCCGCTGGGCGGCCCTGACCACCCGGCCGGGCCCGCCGGAGGCGTCCTGGCCGTCCGCTGCGGTGCGAGCGCCCAGCCGTTCAGCCCGCTGCGCCGCCGCATCGCCACCCAGCTCGTGCAGACGGCGGGCACCGTGCTCGCGGTGGTCCTGGCCCGCGAGAAGGTCGAGCAGCAGCTGTCCGACACCCGGCTCCAGCTGGGCCGTGACGCGCTCACCGACGTCGGCAGCCGCCACCGGTGGGACTCCGAGCTCGCCGCCGCCCAGGGCCTGGTCGACGCCGGCGTCCCCGTGGCGGTGGCCCTGCTCGACCTCGACGACCTCAAGCACGTCAACGACACCTACGGCCACGCCGCCGGCGACGAGCTGCTGCGCACCTGCGGGGCCGCCCTGCGGGCCTGCCTGCGCGGCAGCAGCGACGTCGTCGCCCGCGTCGGGGGCGACGAGTTCGCGGTGCTCGTGCCGCGCGTGGGAGACGTCGAGGCGCTCGCGGCCCGCCTGCGGGCAGGGGTCGAGCAGGCCCGCACCCCCGGCGGCCTCCCGCTGCGCGTCTCCGTGGGCGCGGCCCGCGCCGAGCCGGGGCGCACCGTGGCCCGCGCGGTCACCGAGGCCGACGCCGCCATGTACGAGGACAAGCGCCGCCGCCGGGCGCTGCGCACGAGCGCCGGCGAGCGCCCCGGGCGTGCCTGAGGCCCCTGCGCACTCCGGGCAGCCGTCCGGGCAGCCGTCCGGGCAGCCGTCCGGGCAGCCGTCCGGGCGGCGCCGCGTGCTCGCGCGCGCCGCCTTCGCCCTTGCGGTCCTGCTGCAGCTGGTGGTGCTCTACGCGCCGCGGGCCCCCTCGACCGGCGGGGTGCCCGGTGTCGACAAGGCCGTCCACCTGGCGGTGTTCGGGATCGCCGCCTGGACCGGGCTGCGCGCGGGCGTCCCGGGCCGGGTGCTCGTGCCGCTGCTGCTCGCCCACGCCGTCGTCTCGGAGGTCCTGCAGCACCTGGTGCTCCCGGACCGCAGCGGAGACCCGCTCGACGCCGTCGCCGACGCCACCGGGGTGCTGCTCGGGGTGGGCCTGGCGGTGCTGACCGGCCGCCGCGCGGCCCGGCGGCTCGCGCGGCGGGAGCGGACGGCCGGCGGCACACTGGCCCGGTGACGGAGGGGCGGGGCGAGCGGGGTGCCCCCGGCGTCGACGGCTGGTCGATGACGGGCCGGCTGCTGGTCGCGACGCCCTCGCTGGAGGGAGCCGAGTTCCGCCGCAGCGTGGTGCTCCTGCTCGACCACACCGCCGACGGGGGCGCGTTCGGCGTGGTCGTGAACCGCCCCACCACGACCGACGTCGAGGCGGTGCTGCCCGCGTGGCAGCCGTTCACGACACCGCCCGGCCGGCTGTTCCGCGGCGGCCCGGTGGGGCTGGACACCGCGCTCGGGCTCGTCGCCGTGCCCGGTGACGGGCCGGAGCCGCTGGGGGTGCGGCGCCTGGTGGGCTCGCTCGGCGTCGTCGACCTCGACGCGCCGCCGGAGGTCGTCGCGCCCGGCGTCGGCGGGCTGCGGATCTTCGCCGGCTACGCGGGCTGGAGCGCCGGCCAGCTGGAGGGCGAGGTCGAGGAGGGCTCCTGGTACGTGGTCGACGGGGAGGCCGGCGACGCGTTCACCGACGCCCCGGAGGGGCTGTGGTCGTCGGTGCTGCGCCGCCAGCCCGGCCGCCTGGCGTGGGTGGCCTCCTACCCCGAGGACCCCTCCCAGAACTGAGCGCGACGTACGCTGGCCCCCATGAGCGAGCCGCTGTCCGACCCCGGCGCCAGCCCCGCGACGTCAGACCCGCGGACCTCCGGGTCGGGGACGGCGCTGCTCGACCGCCAGCTCGTCGAGCAGCCCGTCGAGCCCGGTGACCACGAGCGCTACGCGCACTACGTCCGCAAGGAGAAGGTGCTCGAGTCGGCGCTGACC
>Ga0325403_1002654_pt1 | contig 15964 bp, 6 predicted proteins | sample PopdelMetagenome_19_FD_205665 | JGI IMG/M metagenome (GOLD analysis project Ga0325403, IMG submission 205665) | Populus deltoides microbial communities from Bellville, Georgia, United States - Xylem-PdKOR-R4 | ecosystem: Host-associated > Plants > Phyllosphere > Stem > Wood/Secondary xylem...
TATGACCCCATTTAAAAATATTTCTAGCCACGCCTCTAGAGAATGGAGAATTACAGCGACTGCAGGCGAGACATTCTTGTGGAGTGAAAATTCAATTAAGGGTAAGCTGCTGCCTCCAGGGAAAGTAAAAAAAAAAACAAAACTATCCACGCATCAAAAAGAGCTTCGTTAAAAGAAGCAAAATAACCGCGTCGTGAGCGTGTTAGAGAAGGTTCTTGACACGTTTGGCCCGACATGAAGTGCGCGATGATGACACAATCTCCACGTCGCCAAACTCGTCCCCGCACCGCATCTCTCTTTCCCGACGAGCTAACACCGTCAATCAATGAACCACGATCCGCACCGTTTTAATCAATGCTCGCAACTTTTTTCGTTGCGTTCTTTATAATTCAATTAACTAATTGACTGGCCATCTCTAAATTAATTATTAATTAGTTGACACAACTTATACCCGAAAAAGTATTCCCAGTGACAGGAATTGATGCCATGTAATTAAATTCTGCTTCTGGTTTGTTGTTGTACCACTGACTAACTACTAGTTGGTTCCTCCTTGCAATGAAGTTAACTTGTTTCCTTGCCGAGAATAATTAGTTAATAAAATTCACTTCAATAGCCACTTGTTGGATCAAAATCATCGAACTAGTAAATATCTTCTTCTCGGAAGCCCTTTTTATGTTCCGTGTGCTAATGGTCACTGGGTATTCGAGGATTTACATGCATGAATCCTGTTACTTGTACCAAAATATAATGATCGATGCATGAACACAGTAAATCACAGCAATACCGTTAATCTGGTCTAGTCATGAATCAAATTCATATAATATTTCTTTTATTCAAGTATTTTCTCTAGTTTTTATTTATCATTGAATCACGATTTGAGAGATTATTTAAGTAGTAGTATATTTCCCAATCATATAAAAAGAGAAAAATTGTAATTCACCTTATTTATTTATTTAAATCGACTCGAATGCATAGTAAAATTTTAGATACAATTGGATTTTGGGTAAAACTCAAAGATAAAATGTGCTAGATATAAATATTGGTATACTCAATCTAAACTAAAAGTTTTTAAAAAATTATATGTATACATATCAAACTAATTATATATTAAATAATTATAAATTATACCTAATATATACTTAGAATCTAATCAGATCAGATTTGATTCAAAAATCTATACGTCGTTGTATTAGATTGGATTTAAATAGTTATTTTGGGATAATACAAAATCCAACCATCCATTATTACCCCTTAGCCCAAGATTGAAGATACCCTAATCATGAATAATCATTCATTCATTTAATACTTCTATACATGGCATGATCGGTGTATATTCAAACTTGTTTCGCATTCATAGGAGGTCAACTCAGATTATGTGAATAATAAATTATTTGTAATCATAATTAATGTTGAATGTTAAATTGATTATCACTTTAAATTCATAATTACACACATATTTTATAATTTTACAACTACTTCTTCAAGTAATTTTATATATTCCATCTCTTAAGGGTTGTTTTTTTTTATTTGTTACTGTTCTTTAAGAGCTATATTTATATATATTGAAATATCAAAATATAAAAAAAAAACACATGTTTTTACATTATTGGATATTAAAATTTTGCCAGCAAAAGCTAGCAAATGAAGAGAAAAATTGTTATAAAAGGCATGATAGCACTCCTCGCTTCCTTGACCATTATTGTTTGTTTTTCTATTCAGATATGTTTTAAGAATATTTTTTAACTTGAAGAAACATAAATTAATATTTTTTAAAAACACTTTATCTTAAATCCGTTTAAGTTCAACAGAGTTCCTGGTTAAACTTTTTTTTTTTTTAGGGGGGTGGGGGGAGCATCAGTCATAAATCTTCTTGATGTGTGATTGCTAGTACAAAGGCTGTGAGGTCATTTCAAGGCACAACCTGGATTATTAGGATAAAACTTCCAAGAACTTCTTTTTGTCAATTCCATCAAACATCAAGAGAAAAATCCAAAGCTAAGACATTTTGTTAATTATCTGGGATACTGTTGATCGATATTCAAAATAAAACGACTGTAGCAACAAAAGAAATTATTGTATCCTCTGGGTGATATCAAGTCTGCCACGATACGCGGCCCCTGGTCTCTTGGTCCCCATCTTCCAGAGCTCGATGTGTGACATGCAAGCCAATCCTGGAGACATATACGTTTAATTCTCTTCTTGTCGATGCCGGAAAAATCATGATGTCAGGGATCTAAAATATCACAGGGCCAGCTTTTCTTAATCAGCTTTTCTGTCGAAGCACATGCCACTAACGCGGTTTTAGAATATTCGATGAAGTTTGCTTCCAAAACACGCCCTCCAGAGCATTGCTCCTTTATATCTTCTCTTGCAATCAAATGTTTCAGGGCTGGTGATCAGCCGTGTTTGAAGCTGCTTCAATACGATACCACCTTTTCCTGTCTAATTTGTTTAATTCACTGCATCGACACGTTAAGCTAGCACCCCCAAGAAAAGATAGAATAAATAGATAATATGAAACTATTTCTTAGAATCTTATCAGTTATGATCTAAAATTCTTAGAGCTCTATTTATTTTTGTAATATGTTTTGTATTCTGCCTTGAAATTAAGTACTTTGATTGAGTGATTAACATAATCTAGAATTTTGCATCATACATATTAAAAACTCTCTCTTAGAGTTTTTCTGGTTAATAATTTATAAATTTTTTAAACCACAACTATAAAAGTTATTATAATATTAAACATGATTATAAATTTATTTTTTTTATTGCTTCTACTCTCTTTAATTAAAATAACCTTAATGCAAAATAGTGGGTGCTTGTTTGAATCTTATTTAAGGAGGCTTGTAGGCATTTTATAGGATAATACAATACTATTCTCGAAGTCTCACATCTATGTTTAATAATTTAAACTTTTAAATTAAAATAATTAAAATAGTTTCTGACATAATGTAGAAAAGTTTATTTGACTAAAAAATTATAAGTTTGAATTTTACCTTTTTCATTATTATCTTTAATTAAAATAATTTTAGTGGAAGATATTAATGACTTTATGCAAGTTTTTATATATTCTAAGAACTTTCATTTAAAAAAGGTTTTTTTTATGTGTTATAGAATAATACATAAATATTTTTGAAACATCACACCTTTACCTTGGCAATCATGGTTCGAGTAACTACAATATATGATGTATTTCTTCATTGATATTAGAATCTTAATTTGTGTGATATCCTATTTTTTTACCAAATCAAGAAAATGGATTTTGTTTTGAGATGCACACCACGCACTAAAAGAATCACCTCGATGTAAAATAGAAAAAAGGAAAAAGAGAAATGGAAAAGAGATCAAGGAGATCCGTCAATATTGGACTAATTAAGGTTTTTTAACTATTACTTTCCCTACGCTAGCTTTTAATTATTAAAGTACCATTATAATTTAAAATTTTAAATACTTAGGTGAGGCATGATAAATTAAAATTGAAACTTACATATTCTCACTACTAACTTGTTTTAGTTTTATAAATTTAATTAGAGAGAATAACGACAATAGAAGTTAAAATCTTAACCTAAAACTTTAATATTATATTAAAAAATTATTTTAATAAAAAAATTTAAACTATCAAATTAATGAAACTCAAGAAATAATTTTATTTTATTACCTTGTAATAACATAATTAACAAGTTTAAATTTGTTGACTCTCCTTTACTACTTAGTATTTAACTTCTACTAAAAGAAAAAACGAAAACAGGGACACGTGTTTCATTAATGGAATTGGTAAATGTACACCTCGAATATTGCAAGCTCTTGTATAAGTAACATTTTTATACGCCAAGTTGAGTCAATGTTGCTTCGAGGTTAAGTATGGGATCCATAAAATAGACAAAACTACATCGAGTAATTCGACAAAGATTTCCTATTCCTTTCACACTTTATTCCGAGGACTCTGTTTACACCTCGAGCCGCAACAAAATCAAAATCACACATAACATAGCTCCTTGATGATCGAACATCGAGTCATATTAATGTTTGACCAATATGTTTCCTAAAGTCTAACGGTGTAATTCACTTAAGGTAGGTATGTCTTTTATTCAGAAATCTAACACGCCGGTCAAGAGCTCTCGGGGAGTGGTTGTATTTATAATTTTTTAAAAGTGTTTTTATTTAGAAATTTATTAAATTAATTTTTTATTAATAGTTATTAATAGTTTGGATGTACTAATTAATATTAAAAATTAAAAACATTATCTTGATATATTTTAAATTAAAAAAAATCATACACCATATAATCAAATATACATACCAAAGTCAAAAGGTAAAACTTTTGAATATTTGTTTATTCAAATAATATGAAAAAAAACAGAAGTGAAAGTGAAAACAAGTGGATGGTGTGCATGTGTATACAAAGCTTAAGCTTTAGATGCAACTCTCTCTCTCCCTCTCTCCCCATATTTTTTTTTTCGTAATAATTCTCTATTTGTATGGTCTAGATTTATTATTAAGATATTATAATGAACAACTTATGGACTATCAATTGCAGTACATGCCAAAGAAGTTTGTCTGATTTGTGTGATTTTTTTTTTTTTGTATTTATAAAGAATTTGTGTGATCTTAAATATTATATAAGCAATATCTACATTAATTAAAAAGAAAAATTATATATGCATATATATGTTAAATAATATTCTTGAACCCAAAACCATCTACAATTTAACGATACTAGCTAGGATGCAGGCAAGGGCGGAATATATGTAGGTGCATATATTCTTTTTCTTTTTTCCTTGCTATATATGATCAGTAATGTTGATTCAATTTCACTTCCTTGCTGACATATTAGAAAGCCAACAGCACAGAGAGGATTCAAAGGGTCTATTTATGTTCTGAAACCTTGCCTCATCAGGGTTTTTAAATTTACAAATTCCGGATCCAAAACCGCTATTAATTAAATCAAGCGAAAATTAATGGTGAAGTACCACTCATCACTTATAAATAATCCTCAATATGTAATCCCAGACCAACTTAATTATCCTGACATAAATCTTATGATAAATATTACTTTATGATTCTGTTTCTAGATTAATGCTTACATCATCGATTAATGGCAGCTGTAAACTCAACTTTGATAAACTTCCAATACTTTATTCTCTGTGTGTGTCTAACCTCAGTATATATATATATTACAGTAAGATTATGGAGAACAGCCATTTATTCCGTACCTCAGTATTTTTATTAATTGCTGAAGCAAGATCCTAGAAGTTTCCTCAGCTTGTTTATGGAAATTAAATATCAAATTGCTTTAGACTAGACCTTATATTAATTATTGTAGTTCTCTCTCTGTCCCCCCCTCTCCCTAGATTGACTGTAGTCTTGATAGTCGACCTCAAGCAAATATTACACTAACCTGATGATATCCTCAAGCTTTCGGAGTGTAGACCTGGTCAATTACTTATGTTCGCCATTGATGTTGATGCTGACATGTTTACTTGAGCACCTAGTTATAAGCTTTCTTTCAGCTATAAATTAATCATGTCCAAATTAGCTTCGCTTTCCCAAACTCCCTTTTTTTTCTTTGACATTTACAATGACGTATAAATAGCATAACAAATTAGCACTCCGCAATATTTCCTTCCCTTCTTGAAGTACAACATATCATTAATCTTGATTATTAATGTATATAAAGTACAATATTATTATTGATTATTAAAAAATAATATAAATCATATCCTAAAATCTCACCTAATAGCTTAAATTTTTAGATTAAAATGATTCTTTAATATACATGTACGAATTATAGCATTTGAAAGACATCCTTTTCAAATATTGTATAAAATCTACATAATATTGTGGATGACATGGAAATATTGATACAAATATTGATATGTTTCTAGATCAAATTCTCAGTTAATCAGATAAGGTAACATTAACGATCCTGTCAATCGATCTAAACCCTGCAAAAATATCCAAGAAATCAATCTGATCCAAAACTGTATACAATCATAAAAAGAAAAAAAAAACCTTGCAAGGACAGAATATATTTGTAGATCTCCCATCTATCAAGAAGGAGTGGTTTTGGACTCTGATGCTTTAGAACGGCCAACAGGCTAAATTAAGCAAAACACACACGCAAAAAAAAAAGAAAAAAAAGAATAACTTACTAAATATAATAATCCGAATAAATAAGAACCAAAATCAACCAGTTGACCCATTCGTTTCATTCTAGACAAATCTTGATGAAAATACCTAGCGATGATTGCGGCAATTGCAAGCAACTCTGATCTCCTTGAAAGATATATATATATTTTTAGACACAAAATTAACATTTCCATCCTCTTTAGACCAAGCGACTGCATTTAACTCGTCAAGCTATTCTATTGGCCTCACGTGATGATAAGTCAAAGTCAACATTTCTCGTTATTGTTATTATAATAATCAAGTGGTTTATCATACGGGCAACCGCTAAACGCGTGGAAAACACTAGATGACAAAACGGCTTTAATTACAAGGCAGCAAAGACAAGTCAGTCTCCTTTTGCGTGCACGACTCCATAAATAAATAGGTTCCTTTCCCCTCCTTTCTTTTTATGCCCATGATTCCATGGAAGTAACGTGTATGTGTTCTCCTCACCATTGATCTTGAAGTTTATCAGGTTGTGAAGAGTGGACGTGTTTTTTTAACGTACCTTTTTGAATTTAGAGTATAAACAATCGGTGTAAATATGAGATAACCAGAAACAGGCATGAGTACTCTCACAAAATTGTTTTAACAATTTATATGTTGCTGAGTTGAGATTGATTTTGCTACCTTAATTGTAATTAGCCAGACAAGTAATTAAATCCCATTAATCGTGTTAACCTTGATGTTCTATAGACACCAAATGATGTCCTCATCTTGTGCATGAATCATGTATTAGTGCTAACAAGTTGCATTAATCAGTATGAATAAATCTAACCGGACGTTGTTTATTTTGTTTAAATCTGATCCCTGACTCTCATGCAGATTTTCTGGCAGTGAAATCTGGATATTAGATTGGAAAGCAGCAGCAGCATCTAGCTCAATTTTTAATTTCATACAGATATATTAGATAGTCTTGTATATATAAAAACCTCGACAGAACCGAATGTCAGTGTAAGAAGAGGAAGAGAAGGAGATGTGCCCTATTGCTGACTTTTGAAGATTGTCAAACCATTTCTACATGCAACTGGGTTTTCACTTCATTTAATTTTAAACTATACATGCAACTGGGTCTTCACTTCATTTAATTTTAAACTATGGGACCCCTTACAATTCTCAAGGTCATCTGCGTATGAACATGGACGTTTATTGGATCCACATTAAAAATCTCATCTTGACTGCCATTTGGAGGTCATATTAATCTCTCGGGTCTTATTCGAGGTTGAACCTTAGAAGAAGCTAGCAAAGCTTGGAAACTTCCAAGTTATAGTTGGCCCACGATGAAAACTTCCAAGTACTCGAATGGAAAAACTCCATGCAAATATGTATAGAACACAAAAGGCAGGATACTTTCTTCTTCGTTATTTCAATTAATGTTGAAGGGATCTTTATATCTGAACTGTGCTAGTCCCTTTTTTTTGTTTGTTTCTTTGAAACGGCAAGAGAAGCGTATAGAGCATGTGTACTACATAAATTTAGGGAGCTTTTGCGAAGTGCAGAGACCTATATATTCCAATACATACTTCCCATCGTATAGGCCGAAGGTCTTGTGATCCAATAAGCAAACTCCTAAATGGACGCAAGTGAAATGCAAGAAACTGTCTATCCATTGGATTTGATAGCAATGGAAAGAACATGCTTGTGTCTGTGATAGGAAAATTAGGTGATGTTGGAGCATCCAAACTTCAAGTTTGCTGCCAATTTGCAGACTGAACCAAACATTTTGGACAAGGATATACCGACATATAAATGATGCTGGGTTTAACCGACACTTAAAAGTGAGATTATTGGAGGCAGCAAAACCTACATCCGTAATTTTCTATGGCCTCCTGGATTACGATGGGCTGCTCTCAGGTAGGTGGCCAGTTGCTTAAAAGAGACTTTTTCAAACACCTACTTGTAATGCAATTTGATCAAAAGTAATCAGATTACATTCAACGCTTGAAATCGACTTCTAAAAGTCCACTCAAAGTGTACCTGGATAATCCTTAATTTCTATGCGGCGCCCTAAACTCATGAGTGTTTGTTTTAGCTTTTGTGGTTGTGGATGGGTATAACCTAATTATTCACAAACCTCAACCTCCACCTCTAATACAAACACAATTGTGTGTAAAAACGTTAGCCGTTATCAGTAGCGAGGCCGCCAAACTGCCAGCCTAACGTTACAAGACTCAACCGTCATGTGAAGCAATTAAGAAATACGTCCACCATGAACACAAGTGTGATCCCACCAAGCTCGTGGACCGAAGTCTACAGAGCAGAAACCTAGTAATAATTTAAAACTAAAAAACTCAATAGTATAATTGAAAAAATCCAGATCTACAACCCTTTTGAGGTAAGATGCTGACATCATTCAGACCAAGGGACATAGGCTCCTTTACCTCCATCTCGCAAACCTTTTGCCAACGCATCTCCTTCATATTGAACTTACATGCGGTCCCCATTGTTTCCACCACGGACCCGACATTTCAAAATTCAAACCAGATATCTAAATCATTTAACAAAGAGATTTGAAACTTAACCAGACATCTTTTTGAAAAACAAAATCACAAAACAGTAAACAGTAAACAGCCAATCAACCTAAAGGACTTTCAGTTAATACAGATGTTACAGCTCAAGCTACGAAATTCTATCATGCATCAAAAATGATCCAGATAATATATCAAGATTCTGCAGGAGTGCAGTGAACCAGACCACAAAAGTGCAGATATGCAGAAAACATCAACAGGTATGCAGAGACAATACCTTCACCGGATTAAGAAAAGAGGGATTAAGACAATACACCCTAGAAGATAAGCTTGCATTGCTGCCTCTGAAACTCAATTGCAGTGGAACAACTATTTCATGAGTCTTTCTCAGCAGTAACAGCTTCGCGCATTCTGCGCTTCTGGTGAACATCCCAATTATACACGCGGGCAATTGTAACCTGTAAAATGGTAGTAATGGTAAAAAAACCGCTAACAATTTACAAACTTACGAAGCCTTTTGCAGTTTGGTATGCTGTAAAATCAAATGCCTTAACATTTGTTTCTTGGGAATACTTGCACTATTAGTAACTTTACACATTTTCTCATTGTAAATGGCTTGCTCATTGTTTGCTAAACACAGCTTAACCTGCTCAAAATCATTTTAAAACATAAACTATTTTCATCAATGGCAAGTCATTTACATAAAGACTAAAAACTAGTTCATAAAAAGGATTTATTTTAATTTTATATATCATTTATCTTAATCTAAAATATTTTTGTTTCTTAAAAATAATCTTATTTTATAGGGTGCTTTCACTAAAAACAATCCACATTAGAAAATAAAAAATTGGCTAAAGCACTAGATTGGATCAATAAAAAACATTGGTGTATCAAATGAGAATAAAATGAAAGTTGGTGTACCAATAACAATTTTAGGACAAATGAAATATCACCAGAAAAATTGATTGGGGGGGGGGGGGGCGCAAAATTGGTGCGCACTAATAGTGCTATCCCGTTTTGTTATGCAAATAATGTCATATGCAACATATTGGTTTAAATTCTACACATTAATCGCCACTCCAGGAAGAAAGATAAAGAAGCCTATATTTTAATTAGCAATACCTGTGTTATTGTGACTTGATCCCTTAAGAATAATAGATCGGCAACTAGAACTTCTAGACTAGCTTTAGCATTGTCCAAATTCTTTTGTAGAAGATCATTGGCCTGCACCATAAAATTCTCATTGATCTTACATTTGTATCCAATCTTAATGATTTTTTTTTATATAAAAAAAAAGAGGCTTCTGAAGCATCTAAAAGAACAGGTGCAAACCTCTTCACATGAATACTCCAACATGACATTTGCTCCTAGCCATAAACAAACCGACCCGGCATCCTCAATGCGAGCCTGAGAATATATGCCTTCGGAAACTTCAAAATCAGCAATAAGAGGCTGCGTCCAAAATACAAAGCCAATGAAACATCCAATAGCATAAACTCTATAAGAGAATAGAAACCTAAAACCATTAGCTTTAAGTTCAACCAGATAACAAAATAGATTGCATAATTCAGAACTAGTCAACAGCCAACATATGCACCTGAATTAATTACAGCTTCAAGTTAGGAATAATTGTTAAGAGGATATGATACGATTGAAATATATTAAAAAATACAGTATTTCAAGTCCTATTGATGGCATATCTTTCAGATGCTAACTAAGAAAGTCAGCACTTTTTTCATATATAGCATACATGTATATTGTTACTGCTATCGATGTAAGGTCACAGAATTATCATCCAAGGTTCCGCCTTTTGAAACAACAGTAACTTTCTGAAGGCTGGTCCTGCAAAAAGTTCCAAGGTGATTTCTACATCATTGGGTATAGCTAACCAACTAGCTGGATTGCGGTATTATAATGCCATATATATCCGAATTGTGGGAGAATGCCAATCAAAATATAGCAGGTTGTTCTTAGCAAATCTATTGATAGATACTAAATAGCAGCTCACTAGTTCAATCCTTTTTAAGTCAAGTCGCCCACTAGCACGCAAGTGTTGGGTTCTTAAAAGATGGGGGAATGTAATTAGCAAAGACCATCCATGGACAACCAATGGACCACTGATTGTAAGGAATAGGTATATTATTAGAGAAGTAGATTCTCATCAACCAGAAGCTAGGACTCTGGAGTACGTAAAGCCAGGATTGCCACATATCTAATCCAGGAAGACTGAAGAAACCAACATGAAAAATATATGGTATTCATTAAGGTAGTCTAAAAAAGTGACTCTAGTTTGGACATGCTAAGTGGGCAAGAACGTTGTAAGATCAAGTCAAGATTGTAAGCTTAGAATTAATTCTCATGAGCAACTCAACTAGTGAAAATTTCTTCTGCAAGTATGATCATGTATGCAACTCACCTGCCAACATACACTTACAGTGCAGCATCTAATATACAAATTAAACATTTTTGAAATCTACTGCCTTAGTCTTGGCCCAGGGATTTTTACAATCATGGTTTGAACTATGTGAGGAGGCATGAGATGGGAGACTATACATAATTAGCCTGGCTGATGGATTGAGCACAGACCTGATATGACTATAATGATTGTAAGAATCCCTGGGCCAAGACTAAGGAAGCTAAGGGTAGGATGGTTGACATGGACTCTAGAGCTGAATCTTAGCAAATCCAATAAAAAACTATGGTGATGTAAAAGATAATGTCAGAAAAGAGGAAGCCGTTCTCTAATAGCAAGCTGTCAACAAACACGAAGCTCACTTTTTTGAGGCCAATGATAGCGAGACTCCAGCGTGCTTGACCTAAAGTAGAGGTAAGCCCTTCAGCAGAGGAGTTACATGATAGTGGGCTTTATTCATTTTCATCAATTAAAGATGGGTATGAAGAACTCAACACGTTTAAGAGTTCCAAAATGCCATCATTTATCAAATAACAAGAAATGCAATGAACATGGAGGCATGTGTTTAGTGAATTGCAACTAGTGCAAAGGCATAAACCACATCTGATTTCTCCTCCTTATGATGGGTCATGTTTCACTGTTAATTTTCAGCATGCAATGGTAAGCAGTAAATGGCACACTTCAACCTCTTGTGTTCAACTTTATTTAAAACTAGAACAGTTATCAATTCATCAGGAAGGAGGCAGGGGAGGGAGGTGGGTGAGGGATTTACTAGGATACCCCATATAACACAAACGGCATATCTATTTACTATGATATTTGTGCTGCAACAAAAGCATGACAGTATTCTTCACAGGCACATTCACCCATACATTATCAATTTTGCAACTACCCTATAAAATAATGTGCTAGAGCTAGAAGGAAATCCATCAAAATAAAAACAGTGTTATTCATGAAGTCTGCTAGCCCCATATTCGAACATAGCTTGGGTAAGAACAATTTCCAAAAGCAAGCTACCATAGATAATATAAAATGATCAGCACAGAAAACGAACCTCACCGGTACCCTTCTTAGCCTGTAAAGTGGCAACCACATCTAAGCACTTCTCTATATCAGGGATCTTTGCCTGACAACCAAAGCAATTACTGAATGTTACACCAGTTATTACAAACCAAAGAAATTAAACTAGTGAAGTCACATGAAAACTCAATTCCGATTCAGCACAAAGACCCAAATTAACCAAGTTAGATTCTGCTTGTGGTACAGAATATTTATCCCAGAAACGGAGTGCAGAAATCAAAAGCATCACTCAGATATTAGAATAGCTTATAGCTTAAGATTATGATATTCAACATTCAGCTGGATAATCAATAGCTGAAAAAAAGAGTGCACAAATACTCATAAAAAATGCTATAACTGAGATAGTAGTTTTGGAGTTAATTATCTCCAGCCAAAACCATACGAAGCAGAGAAAAGGTAAAACCCTTATGAGGTCAAATTCTAAAATGCAGCAATTCAGTCCTGCCATGCAAAGCTTCTTGAGAACTCAAAAGCTAAAAACGTTTTTCCTACCAATTCAACCGATTAATAATTCATGAACTATAAGACCCATTTTAGCCGGTTACAGTCAAATTCTACCATTTTCCATAATGTTAAGGTTTGGAGAGTCAAACACTTGACATAAATGCCCACAAGGTTTCCAAAGAACAGCAAGTCACGACTCCCCTGTTAATCAAACCCTGGTTTTCTACAGTTATAATTCAATTCAAACCATAGAATACAAAAGGTACCTGAAGATCCCTTTGTTGGGCAAGAAGTTTCATCTCCACCAACTTATATTGCTGTAATCTACAAATCAAATATAACCCCCAACATCAATCGCGAAAAAGATGAAGTATTTAACATTTTAAATCGATTAAAGTTATGAAAGAAATGATAAAAGAGAATACCTTTCTTGCAGAAAAGACAGGGCAGAGTTGACATCAAGACCAGATTGATTAAGATAGGTTTCAACATCTTCTACAAACTGAGCTCCTGGTATTCCTCTTCTCTCTGTAGTTGTTTCTGTTGCTGTTGCTGCTGCTGTTGATGATGATGATGCCATTCTCTTCTCCACAGCTACTGTATCTGGGAACTAGAAGCAGAGGAATACACAGACAGAGAATGAAGGGCTTTTCGGTTCCTCAACACTTAGAAAACGGTGTCGTCTTAAGCCTAACTGCGGCTGCGTATCATAATTGAGTCCCTTTACTTTTTATATTTTCTTTAGCAGACCCTTAACTATATATTTTGGTCAATTAAACTGGTTTGGTGGTTCAGATAAAATGCGATTTCTGATCCTCAGACCATACCGTCAAAAAAAGGAGAAATCCATTGGGACTTTCTAAGTTTCAATTGGTAAAAAAGGCTGGATCAATAGACTGCAATCACATTTAAATCGATGTTAAGGGGTTGATTTGGGAATACTCAAAATATAGGGCTTGGTTTGACCGATAGCGAGATATAATTCTAACGGGCTCCATCGTTCGCTAATTGAGGTCTTACATCACGTCAATGAGTTCTTGAGCCCGTTACAGCCATTTGCCATATCTAATCTTCTCTAGCTCTTCCGCCGAGCTGCTCTCCTTTCTTTAAACATGGTCTATAACCATGTTGTCTGCATTATAGTTGCCTGCAGTGTTTGAGGAGACTAGTGATATTGTTGATCAGTATCTCCAGTCAGACAAGAATCTGTGAGAGTGATTAATTAGTTGAGATGCACGCGTGCATGTTCAAGTCAATGAATTCTGTGGTGTTCGTTTTCACATGATATATAGCAGGGTTTTTATTTGCAGCAGTTTCGTTACATTCTCGTAGTCTGAAGAGAAGCATGAGTGATAGCATGTGAATGAAACGCGGTAATTTAGATGTTTTTAGAGTAGATAAATATATGCAATGATCTCAAATCCCCTCTGAATGCAAATCGTCACCACAAGACCTGGAAAACTTATCTCATGAAAAAAGAGTTAGCCTGAGAGCCTCTTCATGGTTTAAGTCCAACATGATAATGATGGACTCACTGAGTTTATTGGGCTCCACCATGGGTTAATCGAGGCCTTCATCAGCCAGTTTTCTTGATCTCTAAATTCCTTAATCGATTTCAGCCTTTACGTGTCACAACGCTTCTCGGTGGATCTTCCACTGTAATAAACCGCTCCTCAAAACATGCTTACAAATATATTGGAATAGAACAAAAGACAAACAATCGAAGCGATCAAAGCTGGTAACTTCGGAACTGGGTTATCAAAAAAATCAAGGTTGACGGCACTTCACACCAAAATTGTTCTGGAAAAGGTAAGAAAAATGATGCTCCGGCAAAACGTGGTTTCACTTGTTCTAAGATAAACCCGTTTTAAACAGATATTCTATATTTTGTTGTCCTCCAACTCAAGCAAAAGTAAAAAATTTCAAGATTTTTGGTCCTGGTTTGGGTGTTGCTATTGTGAATCTGGGCCTAATAGAAGGCTTTATAGAATTAGAGTCCAAACCTATATTAAACACCGATTTTTCCCACGATGATAGTTAATCACGCAATAATTGTATCACAGGCAGCTCCATAGTGCACTCCTCAGGAGCCTCGCAACCTGAGCAGAAATCTACTAATTAAGCCTGCATAGCCATGGAGGCATGCAAGCTGTGGGAAGAGCATGCATTGCAGTATTGTGATGTTGTTTAGTTACTTCCAGCAGTATATGGCTATTTGACTTGCATCCGATCATTAACCATCCATTAACCTTTGGAATATGCATTGCATTGGCGAGACTTACCTTGCTAAAAGTAGGAGTTAATTATAAATTAGTTCCTGTAATTTATTAAAACAAATTAATTACTTTCTTTTTTACGAGAAATTATTTAATAAACCCTTGACAGTTAAATGGCTAATATATATATTTATTAGTTTTGATATTATTGTTCAAGATACCCTTTATAATGCATAGATAACTATTGGCTAATGATAAATGTTAATTTACATCATTTAACATCATTTAACTAGCCTCAAAACTATTATTAATCATTCTTAATTGATCATATTCTATTTGTCAAACAATACTATAATATTTTAAAAAAATTAAACTCGAATTAAATATAAAAAATAAAATTTTTAACTCTAATTAGACTCGAGATTTTTAAGTCTTAAAACACCTAAATTAAGTGGTGTTTAGATCAAAATTTGATATCAATTATTTTTTGAAGATGGGAAATTTCATTTAATTGTGATCCTGCCATTAGTAGCCGGTATTGAAGAATCAACAATTTCTTTCTCTTTTCTCTCTCTTTATTTTCTTATTTGATTTTCCTTGATATATGGTTGTTGTTGTTGTGATGGCAGAGGAAAAAATAAGATGAAGGATGGAGAGGGAAGTGGATGGAGAAGGAGAGAGACGTGGGATGACACTTTACCTGATGTTTCAATATTTTTTTATTTGAAATATCGGTTTTAATATTGTTTTCATGTCATTTCAATGTCCTAGAAAAACTCAAGAATTTACCTCAAATAGTTGAAATGAAATCATGGTATTCCCCTCATTTTTTTAAGCATTTAATTTTAGTGTATCCATGACCATAGTCTAAACAAACCCTTAGTTTTAGTGTAATAAGATTTATAAGATAATTAATAACATGACCATTTAAAAAAAAAACATTAAAAATTGTGCTATGCTCATAAACCAACGAAGCTTGTTTCATAGGAAAATTACAGTGCTTTTAGTTTATTGAGACAGTTACGTTTCAAAATAGAATAAATTATATTTTTTATTATTATCCTGTATTTAAGAACTCTCCACTGTTATCCTGTTATCTTTGAAAAGTTTCAATTTCGCATTTTGATGCTAAATAAACAACAAAAGACTCAATTTTGTTCATATTTATATTTTAT
>Ga0325403_1002658_pt1 | contig 15942 bp, 13 predicted proteins | sample PopdelMetagenome_19_FD_205665 | JGI IMG/M metagenome (GOLD analysis project Ga0325403, IMG submission 205665) | Populus deltoides microbial communities from Bellville, Georgia, United States - Xylem-PdKOR-R4 | ecosystem: Host-associated > Plants > Phyllosphere > Stem > Wood/Secondary xylem...
TGTTCTCCACTGAAAATTATAGCTTAAACCCCTCTTAGTTGTTGATATTTCAACTTCAGTTTTTATTGTTTTAACTTCTAATTTTTTATCTTAACCTTTTTATAGAAGTTTTATTTGTTTTTAATTTTATCTTTTAATCCCAATTTATCAAATATTATACTTTTCAATTTGGTCATTTTTTTTTTAGAGAATACATGGATTCTCTAAAAGTCATTATTATTCTAATTTCTTTCCTTGGCATTTTTGTAAAAATTTTATTAGTTTTCAACTTCATTTTTCAATTCAAATTGATGGTATCATGTTTTCAATTTGACCCTTATTGTTTTGATTTCTAATTTTTTTCTCAATCCTTTTATAACAATTATTATTTTTTTTCAATTTCACCATTCAATCAAAACATTGTTTTTATTTTTTTTCAATTTTGATCCTTATTTTTTTAATTTTTTGTCCTTTTACTAAATTGATTTTTCTTTTTAATTTCACTCTTTAATCAAATATAAAATTTATTTATTTTTTTAATTTTAATCGTCATTTTTTTAATTGTTATTTTAAAATACTTTTGTAAAGTTGAAAATTGTTTCTCTCAATTTCATTTTTCAATATTTGATTGATTAGAAATTGAACTTAATGGTTTTTTCAGATTAGGTGTTTCATGTCTAATAATCTGAGTCATATGTTTGAAAAGTGATATTTTTTTTAAATGGGCTTTATAATTTTTTTTTATTTTTTTATTGAGTTATTTTTTTTCTATTCTTAGCTTGGCTCGACCGTAAATATTATAATTACAAATTTGTTATATTAACTCAGATCAATCAAAATTAATTTTTTATTTTGTTTTTTTACCTCATTTCAGCATTTAAACGTTATGTTTTATAAAGAAAATATTCTGGTTCCGTGACAAAACACGAGCACCAAGTCTATTATATATATATATATAAAAGAAATCATTTTCACATGTAAATCCGTGAACTTGGTCTTATTACTTGATATTATTTAAAATGATCTCAAATAAGCTGATGATATTCTGACCTCCAAGAAAGAATGATGTTTCGAGTCCGTATGACATTTTTGCTAATCAATTAATATATAGAAAAGAATCTTAAAAATCATATTTTTTGTGGCAAAACCATTTCTTTCGAATATCGGAGTTGCCAATCAAATCTTAATCGGAGAACTTTCTAAGAATTAATATGTGAAAAGACAATAATCAGTCGTAAAGGTTTATATCTAGAAAATAACAAGACTTCTAAGAAAACAAAACCAGTTAATAAATCGTAAAGGTTTATAGCTAGAAAAACTAATAAAAACCAAAAATAGACTAAGGTTAAGAAAAAAGTTGCAAGTAACGTAATAATGAAAATATTGCATTGAAGAAAGTATAACATGTTGAAAATTAAAGCAACAATAAATTTTTTAAATAAAATTTAAAGCTTGAAAAAATAAACATAGATATTTGTTTTTTATGCCAATCAAAGGTGAAAAAAAAATCAATGAAAATAAATTAAATAAAACTATGAAATCCAACTATTAAACAACTCAATATTAAATAAAGAAATTGAAAAAATATCAATTCAACTTATTATATTTAAATAAATTGATATTTAATCAATAAATAACTACGATTAAGATATTTGAACTCGTAACATGAGCAATACACTTAGTTGTGTCTAATAACTTTGTTTCTTAGGATATATTTTTTTTCAAACAAATAATTATTCATGTCAATAAAAAGTTTTTTAAAAATCAAAATATATAGTAATAAAAAAAATAAGGTCTAAAATAGATATAAAAAATAAATGATAGGAAAGATCATATTTTGACAAGAAAAAGAGGAAGGAGAAGAAAAAAATCTGTTAGAGCCAATTGGAGCACCATTATACATATGCACCACATCAACGTGTAGAAGGCGTCGGCACATATAAACAAATTTTTTTTATTAATATTTTATATGTAATAAAAAAGTAAAATGTTTTTTTATTCCTCTTGAGAATAATAATAAAAAAAACTTACATGAAAAGATGAGAAAAATCACGCGAAGGAAGCTTTAATTTTTATTTTTTTTTTATCTCAGGAGCACCCATGCAAGGAAGGATTGGGGATTCAGATGTGATCGGAAAAAAGTGGTCTCCGCCTATGATTTTTTTTGGTGGTTCTGTATCTCAAGCTGACTGTGATCGGAAAAAGGTGGTCTCCGCCTATGATTCTTTTGAGCTGTAAGCCAGAATTGAAAGTTAATTGATGATGATTTCGATAACATTACTAAAGAATTGTGGGAGAGAAAAAGAAAAAGTAAACTAGTCGTTTTCAGAACAGTTTTGAGGTCATTTTAACCGAGATATTCTTATTGATTCTGTGGGATCTCCAATTTAACTCGACACCTTCCCTGTTGGTAAATTTCCATGGGATATATAGGAGGATCTCAGCAAGGACGATCAAACATTGCAATAAGCTGGGTGCGGGCTTCCTGCAGAAGGATATCGGGGCCTTTGGTCCAATTAATTCATCCATGCTGCTGAAGCCCCTTTCCGAGGAACATCTTAAACGATGAATCACTTGGTATTAATTGTATGATATCTGTTAAAGGGGGGAGGAGGTGATTTAACATATTTACTCCAACTCCTAGGATCTCAACCTCAAGTCCTGAATGGGCGAACCATATGTCTCATTGCTTTGTTGTGGAATAAATAAATAAATAATGTAATAGTATTGTTGGAATATTGCAAAAGAGAGCAAACGAAACACCAGGCATTTTTTTTTTCTTCCTTGCATTTGATTTTGATCCTAAAGCAATGTTTGGTACCGTAATAACATTTATTTTTTAACGTCGAGACAAAATAAGTTGGAAAACAAAGAAGAAGGTAAATGATTTTTTGAATAAAGAAAAGCAATGATTTTTAATACTGGATCAATATCTTACAATTCTTAATATTAAGTGAAATTATTGGAAAAACATACCTTCAGAGCAAATAAATGTGTTTTTCCTTTGATATAAGTTAGGTATGCCAAACATGTCTTTAAAGTTAGGATGGGCTAAGCCTAGCCACGCGTGCTAGGTTTCTTAGTTTAAGGCCCAAGCCTAGATATATGGGTTGGGCTTAGGCCCAATCCAACTCGATCTGATTGGGCTGGTAGAAGACCAATCCTTTTTTTATAAAAGAGTCGAGCCCAGCCACACGAGCTAGGCTTAAATGAAAGGCCCAACATGACAATGCTTCAAACCCAAATTTGTAAGCATTGTGTCACACTACGGAAAAGAAAGTTAAATGGTTTCCAAAATAGGAAGAACTCAATAATAACATAAAGTAATTATATAAGTACCTTTGCTAGGGTATTGTGACTATTACTCAATATTCATCGTGCCTACTTCATGATAGCTTTCTTCAGAAGACATGAGAGGATTTAAATAAGTTGCTTCCCATTTTCTATCTTCCTAGACAAGGAGTTGTGTAACCAGTCCTATTAGGTTTCTTGAATTGTCCTCAGCATCACCATTCCCCAAACACTTTATCTTTTTTTGTTTGGTTAGGTTTTTTCAAGAATGATGTTATACAAAAGATGTTTGGTTTTTGCAAAAGATCAATATCATAGATAAATTTTTGGAACTTCAAAGCTAATTCCAAACACAAAAACCATTTCGATGTAAGTTTAAAGCAAATTTGTTTCAAACAACTCTCATTGACAAGGTTTCATAAAGGTTGAATTTTAAATTTTGGTGTAGGTTTTTTTTATTTTAGTAAAAATATGAGGTCACCTTCTGTTTTCATGATTTGTTAGTCCAAGGGCTTGGGTTTCAACTCGAGAATTTCAGAGAAAAAAATCTTTGAAGTATTCATTTTACTTGTATGAATAATATGCATAACAATAATCTTTTGAAGATCTTATTTTTCATGGCAGAATATTGCTTACCAACCCATATTACTTTTGATTAAAAAGGATTTTATTAGGCATCTAATATAGGCTTTGGCTTTTGATTATGAAAGAAAATGATATTTATAGGCTCAAGAGGTTTTAAGGGATCTTAGAACTAAGGTGCTTGTTTCCAAGCCTTTCTTCTAGTTGATGACCTTATAGACTATAAGTTTGACTTTGTAAAATGATTTTGACATGCCCTAGTTTGAATTATTTGATTTTGAGCATCATCATCGTACTTATTATTTTTATTTTTGTACAATGTGCTCAACCTTTTTTAATCTTTGAATTATTTCATGTTCCTTTTTTATTTGGGCACCCTTGAACTTTTCATTGATCATTGAGGATCATTTCATATAATCCTACATTTAAGTTGCTTTTCTAATCCTCGTATTTGCCCCTAGTATGGGGTGTGATCCAAGTCAAGGTTAATTTGCAAGAAAAACTTACAAGGCTCAACGGGGACTTGAAATGGATATTTTTCAAGTATTATGTAAGGATTATCAAGGATGACATTTTCTCATTTCAAATGCATGTGTTTAGGATTAATAAGCTTGGCTTTATTTCATCGGGGTTAGTTGGGCATGAAAAATTATTTTTTTCATCATAATTAAATTATGAATCATTATTCAACCAACTAAAACTTAGCTTCAAAGTTATTTTGAGTGGTGTTTGGTTTATTTTTTAAGTTTCTAAATGTTTGGTCCCCTTATTGGGAGATTACTTAAATCCGCAAAACTCACATGTTAAAAACAAACACCAATTTGACCTCTGAATTTGTACTAATAACTTTAATTTCCCAAAAGCTTTTTGATCTTTTATGAAAACACAAAAATGAGGTTCTTTTTTAGCCTATGAGATCATGTAAAGTTTTTTTTCCAAAATTTATAAAAAGAAAAATACACCAAAGAATTCTTGGCTAAAATTTGATCTTTATTGATTTATTGACAAAGTACGTTATGCATAATACTTCCTTACAACATTAAAATTTACGGGTTTAGTTAAATCATCTCCGACCATCTTGGTCAAAATCAAGCCTTCTTTGGAAAAGGTTTTCTTCACCACATCTATATAGTCCTTCATAGTTTGACATCCATTTGTTCTGATCTTCTCCCAATATTATCAAGATCTTCTTCAATACCAAGTCTCCTTCATTGAATGCCTTTGGTTTGACCTTTTTATTGTATGTCTTAGCCATTCTGCTATGTTATAACTAGTAATGACAAATTGTTTCCAATCTTTTCTCACTAATCATATTCAACTACTTAAATTTCAACTTCGTCCATTCTAATTCTTCTAATTCCGCATCAATCTGAACCCTTAATGATGGAATCTCTATTTCTAAAGGTATTACCACTTCCATCTCGTATACTAAAGAGTAACGGATTGTACCCGTAGAAGTTATGGTTATAGTGCGGTATACATGAAGTGCATATGAAAACATCTTGTGTCAATCTTTGTAGGTGACTATCATCTTCTGGATGATCTTCTGGAGGTTTTTATTAGCTACATTGACAACACCGTTCATCTTGGGTTTGTAAGGAGAAGAATTAAAGTGCTTAAGTTTCCACTCAATGTAAAGTTCAGTTTTCAGCTTCCCATTGAAATTTTGAGCATTTTCAATTATCAATTTTGCTGGCAAGCTATAAATACATATCAAATCCTTCTCAGTGAACCTCTTAACCATCTTATGTGTCACATGTGCATAAGAGATGGCTTGTACCTATTTAGTAAAGTAGTCGATAGTCATCAAGATGAATCTATGCCTATTGTTGGCCTTTGAATTGATTGGTCCTATGACATCTAATCCCCACATATCAAAAGGCCAAGGTAAGGCCATATTAAACAGGGGTGTCAGAGGTGCATTTATCTTATCACCATATACCTAACACTTGTGACATTTCCTAACATAATCAACACAATCCTTTTCCATAGTCAACCAAAAGTATCCAAATCACTACATCTATCTTGCCATTATATACCCATTAGTATGAGTTGCATAAATCCCCTCATGAACTTCTTGTAATAATTGTATAGCTTTTTTCTCATTCAAACACCTAGAAAAGTCCCTTTGAATGACCTCTTATACAAGATTTTACAATCTAAATAATAATTCATCACTATCTTCTTCAATGTCTTTTCATCTTTCTTGAAGACTCTTGGAGGATATTCCTAGTGCTGGATAAACCTCTTGATACCATTATACCATGGTTTTCCATTTGGTAGCTCTTCAAGCAACAATGAGTTTATAGATTTCTAACTTTGTTATTTATTGGTTGAATTTTTCCCTCAATATTAATATGTGTCATTGAGGTTAAGGTAGTTAAGGCATCAACAAATTGGTCCTTGTCTCTACATAGATATTTGATCAGATTCAGTTTTGATATTAATCAAGTTGTATAATACAACAAGAACTACCTAAAGCCTTTTTGCACTCTAAACCAAAACATAACATAACCTTTATATCATAATGTACTGGGATTTATAATCATTAAGCTTTTTACTCAAGTAATAAATGGCTTGTTCTTTCCTTTCAAATTCATCATGCTGGCTCAACACGTACCCCATAACTATTTATGTCACTATCAAATACAGGATCATAGGTTTTCCTAGCACAGGGGTACTATTTGAGGCAGGTTTTCTAAGAACCTTTTGATCTTATCAAAAGCTTCTTAGAAATTACAATCATACACCCCAAGATTCTTCTTTCTAAGCAATCAAAATATCAGTTCGCAAGTTACCGTAAGTTGGGATATGAACCAGGCTATGTAATTCAAACGCGTAAGAAAACTTCCAACTTCTTTCTCTGTCTTAGACACTAGCATGTCCTGGATTGCTTTAATTCATCTAAATCAACTTTTATTCCTTGACTACTTACCATGACGCTAAATTTTTTTTCTTGTTTTTACCCTAAACAAACATTTAATGGGATTCAGTCTTAATTGAAACTTTTGCAACCTCTTGAACAACTTTCTCAAAACTTGCACATGATTTTCATATTTCTTTGATTTGGCAAGTATATCATCCATGTATACTTTCACTTTTTGATGTATTATATCATAGAATAAGATGATCATTGCCCTTTTATAAGTGGCCTTGGAATTCTTCAATTCAAATGCATTGCCTTATAGCATAAGGTTCCCCAATGTATGATAAAGGTAGCTTTCTCTTTGTCTTCCTCGACCATTATAATCTGGTTGTACCTTGAAAATCCATCCATGAATGAATAAGTGGCGTTTTTTTGCAGCATTGTCAACTAAGACATCTATGTGGGGCAAAACAAAAGTCATCAGTTGGGCTTGCCTTGTTCAGATCTCTATAATCCACACATATCCTAATCATGTTATCTGTTTTGAGAACTACAACTATATTAGCCACTCACTGGGGATAATGGACCACGTTAAAGAACCCTACATCCCCCTGCTTTTGATTTCCATCCTTTACTTTGAATAGCATATCTGAGCGTATTTGTCTTGCCTTTTATTTGACTGACTTGCTTCTTTCCATCAAGGGAATTCAGTGTACCACGACGTTGATATCCAAACCAAACATGTCCACATAAGTCCAAGCAAAGAAGTCCATATACTCTTGCAACAAGGAGACCAAACCATCCTTTTCCTCAGCTATAACAAGTGTCTCAATCTTCAATTCTTTCTTATCTTGTTCAATACCTATACTTATCACTTCTAATTCTTTCTTGACAAGTTTCCAAGTTTTCTCAAATTTTTCAACTAACCTAGTAAACTCTTTTAAATATTTTTCTTCTCATTCTTCATCACCCATTGCAATTATGTTATCAAAGTTTGACCAATTATTATTAGTGTAATGGGTGTATGGATTAGTGGAAGATTCACTTTCAAAATTACTAAAAATGAAAGGTGTGTTTGTGTAAGTGTGTATGTGCATGGAAAAAAAAGGAAACAAAACACATTTTTGAAAAGGAAAAAACCTTATAGCATCATGAGCTAGATTGTCAACAAGATTAAAAAAGGTAAAAAAAAAAAACAAGACAAAATATCTTAGTAGGCATGATCAAACAAGAACAATTATTTTATGAACACAACATGAACGGGCTTAATTTTTCAATTCTGGAATATCTCTCTATATGTTAGCTTCCTTACAAAATCTTTTATAGGAATGTCATTAATGGTGTGAACAGACAAATGAGGCAGCATCTCATCCTCCACTTCGACCTTCATCATTCAGAGTATTGATGCAAAGGTTAGTTATCTTTAACACATCATCATTCGATCTATTCATCTGAGAAGGTCTTGGGAAAGTTGTTCGAAGTGGTGGGATTGTCAACTCCTCTTCTTTCAACTCCCGTCCTTCGATTCTTGCTTCCTTCTTGATCCTAGTAATACGTCTGTAGTCTTCATTGTTGAACTTATATCTAAGTCTGAACCTCTCATCAGCACATTTTGCCTTTATCATATTGACTCATTCTGGAATTCTAGTGTCAAGACCAAATTGGAAGGGAATTCCATGTTTCAAAAAGCAATTAGTTGCCATCATTGCTGCTTTTGATATTTTTGGCTTTCTCAACACAATATTCTCAAGAAACCACTCTATGTTCACAATCTTGAAAGATGAATATTTCTATCCTTACCATCCTCTATTTTGATTAAGCGTACTGTAACATTTATTATCATGGAAATTGTTTCATCATCTTTAACTGTTATCGTCATTCCATTCATGATGTACTTCAAGTATTGATGCAATGATGAAGCTACCGTTCTAGCCACATAAATCCACGGTCCTCCCAACAACATGTTATAGAAAGGATGGATGCCCATCACTTAAAGTGTCACCAGAAATACCTGCGGTTCCATATATAACTCTATTTCTAAAGTCTCGGATATCTATCTTAGTGAGCCATCATACACCCTCGTCGTTATGGTCTTTGGCCTCGTATATGATTCATCAAGCACGAGTCTTGGAAACACATTCAATGTCAAGCCATTAACAATCAATACCTTTCCTATTAGGATATCTTTACATCGTATCATGATGTATAACAATTTATTATGATTAGTTCCATCGGGGACCAACTCATCTTTAGTAAAATAGAGATAATTTGAGGCTTGGATTCTTCCTACCAGGTGCTTTATGGTTTTTTAATTGATATCTTAAGGTACATATAACTTATTTAACACCTTCTACAAAGCCTTTTAATGAGTTTCAGAGCTCAAAATCAAAGATAACAATGATATCCTAACATGAGTTTTCTTGAGTTGTTCAACGATGTTATATTTATTATACTTTAACAACTTAAGGAACTCATTAGTCTCTTCCTCTGTTACAGGCTTATTTAATTCCTCTGACAGGTTAACAACCTTTTTCCCCTTAGCTTTCCTTTGTTTCTCAAGCTCCCCTGAGGTACCTTCCACTGTGAGTTAAGCCTTTGATTTCTACTTGAAAAAAATATACTAGTTTTGTGCTTTGAATGGAATACTCATAATTATATATAAAGGCATTGTAGTTTCCATTACTTATCACTTTAGGTTTGGATAGAATCAATTTGAACAACCCATCAACAGTAAATTGTACATGGCAAACTTTCTTGTTCTTGCTAGGTTCATCCACTACGGACACCTCTCTACTTGTTGCCTCTTTGATTCTCAGAGTTTCTCGAGTCAATATTTATATCATTTTATTACATAAATCTTCATATTAATTGATCATATGGCCTTTTTCCTTGGTGATACTCACAAAAACTTCTTATTATCAACCTATTTTCTCAACTACCCTCTTTGTATTCAGTTTTTACTAACATTTCATAAATCTTATTTAGAGACATCTTTAAGCTCATCGGGCCTTCAATTTCCAATGCATTTGCGGTTTTGCTACCTGTAACATAATTAGGTAGAGGATTTGTATTCATATTCAGGGCCTTCTCAAATGTTATCCATCCAACTTTGATCAACTATAGGTGCTTGTTCTTAAAGGCATTATAGGTGTTAATGTTGTGTCTTGTGATGCTAACATGATGTTCGCAGGTGAGCTATGGTTTATACCAGCTAGGATAGGATGGTTGTAGTGGTGTAAATGGTACTGAAGCTATTTGTGCTTAGTAATTTCTGGTACATCTCACTCAAGGATAGTGGCAACAAGGGTAGTTATTCTTGAGTTTTTTGGTAGTTTTTTTTGTCAATTTTTAGCTTGGTTATTGAATTAGTTACTTTGGGTTTCTGGCTTTTTAATGAGAAAAGGTGAGTTGAAGTTGAAGTTGATATTGATTATTTAGGATGAAAGGGTTTAAAAGCTGTAATTTTAAAAACTGTTTTTCCTGCCTCTATATCCACCCTCGATATTATCAACATCTTTCTTATTCCCTCATATACCAATTTAATATCACCTCACTCAAGCTATCCTGAAAGAAATGCATTAACAACTTTTCATCTTGCACCACCTCTACCATCTTATTATAATAGGACTTGAGGTTAGTAGCAGGGTATTGAGTTCCAGTGTACTTTATAAACTCAGGTAAATGAAATTTCTTTGGTGCAACTACCCTTAGAACTAGACATATCTCAATGAGTTGAACAGGATCATATAAGCCGACATATTTGATAACCCTTAATCTTGCGTTTAACATTGTTATCTTATCATAATTAACACCCTCAGAGTATTTTGTCTGTAGAATTCATTGGTGAACGCATCCATAATTATTGAGGTTAGTGTAAGTATAGTTGACTGCATAAATGTCGTATTACATTGGGGTTCCTGACCTTAGCTATCCATTTTTTTTTAGGTTGGATTGTAGCTTGAGTTTAAGCAAAGCTCACAAACCGATTAGATGGACCTTTGCCAAAGATTTTCTTGAGAGTTTGTTCTAGTAGGCTAGTGATGTGAGCCATGTTGATTTTCAATGAGTCCAACTCCTCTTGAAAGCGAGCATCATAATGAACATGTTCCTCATCTTCCATGTTTCTTTGTCAAAGTCTGGTGTTGTAGATTTTACAGGTTTGGATTTTGCATGGACCAATATTTCAATATGAATATGCACACATGACATTTAAAACCCCAAAGTTATGTTAATGTATGAATACAAATAAGAGTGTATGTATGGTACATCAAATATGGATTCACAAAGCTAATCCATGAATTTTTCCATTGAATATGAGCAAAATCTGTAGTTTGATGAATCTAAAGAGATTTTTCCCAAGTCCTTATCTTGGTTTTCATATTGGTTATAAGCCCTTTTCATTCAATAAAATACAAGGAATTTTCACATGTGTAGATAAGATTCATATACATCTTTATTCATTATCAAAAGCAATTCCCTTATTGGCTACATTTCTGATGAAAGCCAAAACATCATTCAAGTATTCCTTTTATCTTCTAGCACTGTTGTGGATCGGAGAGACCTTTACTCATAGTTTGTTTTCCCTTCGAGCCACCATAGCGATTAACATGTTTATCTTTTCTATTTTGTAATGGAACACAATGTTTTCTTGGAGCAGTGTATTATTGCTTGTGACTGGTGACTCGTTGTTTATATTTAGCATCAAAACTGTCTTTTTAAGTTATTTGATATGGTCTTTAGCCCTTTAAAATTCTTGTTCGATGTCAAGCTCAACTATTTTCGTGTTCATTTGGACATCAAATCTGATAATGTGATCTTACCACTTTTCAAGCTTCTGTCTTAGCTCATTTAGTTCTCCTTTAACTCTTAGATACTGCTCTTTCAGCTTCTTCAATTTCTCCTCTCAGATTTCTAACTTGAATTGGACTATGGTGACTCATTCTCTTAAGGTATTTGCTCCATTCATGTAGTCTCTCATGTTTGATTTGGCTTCCTTTCTAGCTTTATTTTCATCATCAGCTTAGACTTTATACTGAGCTCTTAATTATTTTTCTTCCTTAATGATGAGATTTGCTAACCTATTCTTTTCTTTTTCAGCTTCCAACCTCTTCTTATTATTATCTTTTTTAAAAAAAAAAAACTATCAATTCTTTGTCAGCACATGTTTTTCCCTTAGCATTCCTTTTTACAGTATCCATCTTTTTTTTTAGCATCACATTCTTGTTCACCAGATTATCGTATTTAGCCATCCTTTCTTTCAACTGTTCTTGGATCCTTTATGCAATCTTCTCAAAATTCTTAGCCATGTTTTGCCATTCACTAATCATTTCTTGGTCATTCTTTCTTCCATATCTAAGTCTTACATTAATACAAATATTTGGTCATCCTTTTTCTCTCAATTGTTGGTTTAGAAAGGCCTTCATATTTTCTTTTTTAAAGAGTTGGTTTTCTAAGAACTTCTATTAACTATTGCTATTACTCTGCTTAATTCTAAGCTTATCCGTTCACTTCACAGCTCCTCTTCATTATAACCCTCTTTCTTTTAGGTTCTCAAGTGAAAGATGGTTCTGCTTTGCTAACTACCATTAGGCCTTATACTCCAAAGCTTTTAAGTACCCCGAAAAACCCATTATTTCTCCAACATGAGTAATTAGGGCTAATTGAGGATTCATCCTCATCTTTATATCTGTGAACTAGTACAAGCTACTTCCAATCTTGTCTGACAACTTTTAATTCAGCCAAAGAATTAGAATTCTTGAAAAATCTAGTATATTCAGTTAAACTCCAGGTTCTTGGTACATGTTGTATCTCTCAAAACTACCTAGAAACTAATGAAGGTGAATAATCCATGTAACTAGATAGCCCAATCAATGAGACTCGTACTTTATCTCTACAACTCATGATATAAGAGGAACTTTCTACCCAAGGGATTTTCATCTAAAGTTACTATGAGGGATAACCTTATATTACAACCAGAAATTGTTAAAAACTTCTCTCAAAGTTTCCAAATGGCTACTACCTATATGAGCAATAAAGGAATACAATATCGCATTTCTCTCTTTTCATGTAGCCTACAATAATTTAGCAATTGGAAAGTTTAAGCCATGATAGTTGTAGTAGGGTTTCTCTTTGTTTGTTCATACTCAATGAAGGTGTTAACGGCTTTGACCCTAATAATCCCAGCAACTTCTGAAGAAAATAGGATTAGCCTAAAGATGCTAAGAACAATCGTTATGTATCTTTAATCTCCTAACTTCCCCTCATCGTTTTTTGTCTTCAGCTTAGCCTTAATGAGCTTCCATTTAAACCCCCCAATTAGTTCTTATATATTAGTTAATTTTGTCTAAGTGTAGTAATTTGGCGACTTAGGTAATTGTGTCCCGAATTCTTTGTTTGAAATACACCTTATGAGGGTCATTTAGGAAATTCAAGATTTGATCATACTCCTGAATAGTGGGTGTCACGTCAATGTCTCTAAAGGTGAAGCATTTGTAGTTTGGGTCCCAGAGATGCAATAGGGCTTTAACTGATGAAGTCTGCACCGGAATCTTCATTATATGAGCAATTCTCTTGTGCCTCCCGTCAAACAGAGTCTCGCCCACATGACCTATCATTTACACATGTTTCTCCATTTTATTTACAGAGTAGTATACCTCAGTTACAAGCAGTAATTTACAAGTCTTGGTCCTTAGGCAATTCCCCTCAACTTGTTACATCATCTCAGATTTTTGTTTGTATTCAAAAAAGGTTATAGAAGTCATGGTCTTAGCTCAGATAAATCCTGCAGAGTTTAGGATTTTTTATAAGGTTTGATGTCAAAAAGGTCTATGATCTGCCTAGTAACCACCTCTTGTGAAGACAGTATAAGGGTTCAGAAGGAATGGTTAGGGCATAATGTGACCATCATTACCAAGTAAAAAATCATATCATAGTTGGATGTTTCATAAATTTAAACCCTGATTGAAAGTCATGAGACAGAATGATAATCCCCCACATAACCTAGAATTGGGTTTATACTCTAAGAATTAAAAATACATGAAGGCATGAATCCATATTTAATGTACTTATGCATGAACAGTATGTAGAAAATGCATTTTGAAATTAAATTACATAGACCAATAAAATAAACAGGACACAACAAGCAAACAAACAATTAACAAAACTTAGTCCAACAGGACAAGTCCCTAGTGGAGTCATCATCCTTGCATGGCGTGCACGGTGTTAAATGTCAAGTCGTGCCTCCTGAATCAAGGGGGTTTTAGATGTGTTAGGATAAATCCTAAAATTATTATTTGAAAGGTTCAGGATTCATCACCTAGTATTATGGTCACTAAGAAACCTAATGGTCAGCGAGAGTCTAGGTAAGCAAACTAGTTATACAAGGGGAAGATGCATCACCCTCAGCGCACCTTACCTATGGTAAGGTGCCTTATTGGTTGATTTTTTTTTCTTTCTAATTCATATTTCTATTCATTGGTCTGTCTTGGGTTTAAGATAGATCCCCCTCAATAAGAAGGTAAAGCCTTATCAGATTAAATCATAACCATTATAAGACCCAAATTTTTAATGTTGTATTTATTTCTAATTTATATATTTAATACTTAGAGATATATTTTACAGTGTAATTTTATATCCCCAAATATTAAAGTCTATAGCTTCCTGGTTCAAGGCCCAAGCCTAGATGTACAGGCCAGGCATAAACCCATCCCGAGCTGAGTAGGCTGGCAAACGACCCAAAATCCTTTTTTATGAAAAAATCCAGCCCAGCCCAGCCACATGGCTGGGCTTAAATTAAAAGCTCAACCTCCTTTCTCTTCTACTGGCCTGGCCCAATGGCCATTCTTCGGCAAGAATTAAATACTACCAATTAGAGCTTACATTTTCCAACCCTAACACAGTATTTTGCATTATCATACAGGCTTTTATCAAGTGAGGAAGCAAGAAAAAAAGTTAGCTGGCCTAGAAAGGTTTGCTAGTGGTGATGGTTTGACCAAGAAAAGGTAGTTGTCAGTAGTGGTCCATGATTGAAGCTACTGGAGGTGAAGATGTTGTGCAGGGGAGGCTCACGGTGTGAGATGGTGGTATGGTGACTGTAAACTGAAGGAAGAGAAAAAGTGGTGGTTGATGTAGCGTGCTTGATTTTCAGTTATACCAAGGAAGGTATAAACTATGATGGTGTAGGGGGGCCTTTTGGCTTTGGTTTTTCTCTACTTTTTAGGACCTCATTTCTTGGCTGAGCTTCACCTTTATTTTTAGACAGTGTTTTTAAACCCGGCCTGGTGGTCAGCCCGGGTCATGGATTTTGACCGGGTCCCCTAGGTCAACCCCATTTTTTAAAAATCAAAATAACATTATTTTGATAAAAAAAATAAAAAATAATTAACAGGTTACAACCAGGTTTTTAAATAGAAATTAGAGTGGGCATGAGCACTTAGAGTATTTATAGCAAAGCCAAAGGTTAGTTAATAGTTATAAGAATAGAACTCCATACTTATTTTCCAACTTATTGGGTTACCTTTGCAGGGAAAAAGGTGAAAATAAAACATGAACGATAAAGTAGATTCAAACAAATATGAAGGTGCAGGCTGCAATAGAACTTGTTGTTGGCTTCTGGAATTATTGATCTAAAATCTATATGGGCCAAAATAGCTGGATCCATCAAATGTCGATTTCAAGTACGGTAAGTATGCTGGGCTAGGCCTGCGCTGGTTAGCTTGGAGTAAAGGATGCCTATCATTCATGTCAAGATTTTTCATCGAGTTAGAATGTGCCGACATCTAAAACAACTGCTCCATTCTCTTTGCACGTGGATTGAGATTTGACTCTTACTTTAATGATATTAAATATTGATGATGATGATGATGATGATGATTATAAAACACCAATAATTTAAGATCTCACAACCTTGATTTGTCGATAAATCTATGGATCTGTCACTCCGCATGATTTTGTGTTTCCACTAACTACACCGATACTTGCTTTAATCATCAAAATTTGGAGTATGCTTACGAGTGTGTGCAAATTATTTTTTAAATGTATTTAAATAATATTTTTTTAATTTTTATTAATATATCAAAATAATAATAAAAAACACTAAAATATAATTAAAACGTAATAACAAATCGTCCAATAGTTCAGTCCAGTAGTTCAATTCATGAAATGATGAGCTGGTTAGATTTTGAGTTTGTTTATTAAAGATTATTAGTTGAGTCTCACAAATCTCA
>Ga0325403_1002659_pt1 | contig 15939 bp, 8 predicted proteins | sample PopdelMetagenome_19_FD_205665 | JGI IMG/M metagenome (GOLD analysis project Ga0325403, IMG submission 205665) | Populus deltoides microbial communities from Bellville, Georgia, United States - Xylem-PdKOR-R4 | ecosystem: Host-associated > Plants > Phyllosphere > Stem > Wood/Secondary xylem...
TTTTCACATTCATCTACTATTTTCTTGATTTCTTTAAAAATTTATACCACCATCTAACTTCTAATTTAAAAAAGTTCCTTTTCTTTTAAAACAACATTGAACAATTCAAAAACTTTTTTCCCCTTAAATAGTCCTTATTATTATTTTAATTACATTTTAATCACAAAAAATTTCTTTTTTGATTGATAGATTTTTTCTTTTTCTTTTTTTTTTGTTGAAAAATCTATCAATACAAAAATAACAAGCAAAATGGTCGAAAATTATGAAATGACCAGAAATTGGCTAAAATGCCTCAAAACATATTTTTATATATATAATTTTGGTATTTTTGAAAATTGTTTTTAAAAAATGATCAAAATTGAGTTATGACACAACATATGGATTAGATTGATCAGCTTCTTCAGTGTTTTTCCAAAATTGACTCTATATAATCTGGACAATATTTGGATATTTTTTGCAAATTTTTAAAACCAAAACTATTAGGTTTAATTCTAATTTAATGAAGGGTAATCAAAATTGATAGGGGAGGAAATTCTATCCGTTTTTGTTTCTAAAATTCTCTATATAAGGGGAGTGATAAAAAGTAATTCGGGTTGGTTTTTTCTGCATAAATTCTACATATTTTTGACTCTCTTCTTCACCTAAATTCCCACTTTAGCTCTTTTGTTTTGAGATCATGTTTTGCTCTTTGTTTAACTCTTAATCTAGAGCATATATTTGCTCCTTGTAGATAAATTTCTAAGTTTTATTTTCTAGGTTTGTTGGACCTTGTTTAGGAGTGCACCTAAACAAGGATGAGTTGTTGGAATCCTATAAGATGTATATTGAAGTTAATCTTTTTACACCAAGTTAGGAGTAATAAAACTTTGAGAACAAATGATTGATCATTGAAAAAAAAAACTAGCTTAATCAAATTCTAAAAGCTTCAACAAGTTCTTTACATACTTTTATTTTAAGTAATTTTAATAAATGCTCTAGTATATGCATAATTAATAGGAATTAATTTTAATCTCTAATGTATAATTTAATATTTACCTTGTATGTATATACTAGTCTTATGTTATGATTGTAAGTTTCCAATGAACTCATATAATAAACTAAACAAATATGCTCCCTTTTCTAATAATTATGTAATTTTAGACAACAAGAGGTGCCATGTGAACTTCACTGAGGAAGTGTAATAAGCCATTTTCATCGAGACCTTTTGGAAAATATAAAATTCAGGAGGGACATTAATCCCATGTAAGCTAGAGCTCGTTGCTGTGTTAGTCGCGCAGACAAAAACATGAGTGTATGATTGATGGACATCAGACATGCTTTGGTCGTAGCATGGTAGAGAGATTCTTTAACGATGTTAATATTTTATCTCATGGCTTGAGTTGGATTCGTTAGAGGCTATTAATCTTATATCTCAAGCCTTTGCTCAATCTTTGACGCATACTGGAATCTGGTTTCGGACATTCGAAAACTCTTGGATAAGGTTTGACAAGTTCAATTGTCTCATGATCAGCCCGAAGAAAAGTATTGCAATGATTTTGAGGCTGTTTGGAATTGTATTCCAAACAGTATTTCTAAAAAAATTAAATATTTTATATTTTAAATTATTTTAATGTTTCATATTCTTGATCAACCTTGACCGAAGTGATAGTGTGTTAAAGTGGTTATTAATTCCTCCTGCAATGAGAACTTTGCTTTCGTGTGATGCTTGTAGAGTCACCCTTGATGGCTCAATTTCTCCGTTCTTTCTTCAACTGAATAAAAAAAAAAAGATAAGGTAGAAGGATGAATTGTAGCACTATTCCTGAAACTCTGTAATGGTGGTTTTGTTCTTATGAAGCATGCACAGAAGAAGCGAATCAATCTTGATGTTGCCTTCATTGCATGGAAGGCTAGCTGTATCTATTTTCTAAAACATCTATCATTTTTTTTTTCTGGGGCTTTGAATCTTTTTTCCATCAGATTCGTCTAAGTATAAGGTTTAAGACGTTAGAGGAATTGCATAAAACTCTTGCTGTAATTATCAATATAGTTTCGATTGTGGGAAGTGAAAAGAGAATTAGGGAGACATGGATAGAGAGTTTGGATTTTTTTTTTGGGAAACGATAGAGAGTTTAAATGGTATTAGAAGGAAATGAAACCTATTGGATTTTTGAATTATGCATATGCAATGAAAATAATAAATTAAAAAATTTATTGGGGATTCTAAAATCTTTTTAGTAAATCTAAAATTATTTATAATTTATATATAAGTCCTTCATAATATATTTTTGTAATTTTTATGACAACTACTCTTTTAATCAAACATTTTTTCTTTAATATCATTGTTATGGCTACAATCAAAATCTATAACCACGATCACAACTCAACCAAACCCTAGTTGTCTTTAGCCACAACCCTGAACTAAAGTGCTCTTGCTTTGGTGCTTAGACCATGTTTGTTCTTTATTTTTAGTATTTTTAGATTATTTTGATACACTGATAATAAAAATACATTTTTAAAAATAAAAAAGTATTATTTTGATGCATTTCCGAGTAAAAAACACTTTGAAAAACAATCACAACCATACTCTCAAACACACCTTTAATACAACGAGTAGCTGAGAGGTTTTATTATGAGATTAGGGAAGCTTTGCTATGGAAAAGGATAAAGAGTGACCAAACTCTTCATTTGGTAGGGGCTTAATTAATATTTATTTGGGCAGATGGGTTGAATTTAACAATCTAATAGAGTGCAGGGAAAATGCATTTTGTTAACTTAAATAAAATTATTATTGCCTGCAAAAGGCAAAAGATGGAAAATTATTGTATAGTAAATTACTAGATTATTGATCCATACTAGGGATTCTAAAAAAATATGCTAACATGTTTTTTAAAAGAAAAGAAATATTAATGATGAACAAATAAATTATGAAACTTAATTATCAATTAACCTAATTTTGAATGATGAAATTGAAAAAAAATATTAATTGAGAAAATAGATAATTTTTTTTTTGAGTTAACCTATTAAACCTTCAATTTTGGTCATAAAATCAGGATAACCTTATAGAAAAAATAATTAAAATAAATTATAAAACTCAATTTTCAGTAAATCTAATATTAAAGGATGACAAAAAAAAAAACCAAAACCAAATAAAAATCTGAACTTGCATCAAGAGGTATTTTTGTATTTGCATAATGGTGTTTTTCTTATTGTAATGTAAGATGAAGAAGTTTAATATTTGACCAAATATAAAAATTAAAAAATTAAAAAATTAAAATGCATAATGAAAAACTAAAATGTCCTTAAAAGAAAAGAAAAATTAAAATTGGTGTTAAGGGCTTTTTTTTCCCTTTTTATAATGATTTTTTTGTTATTATTAAGTTAATTTAGGGGCAACTTGGTATTTGACCAAATAAAAAAAATTAAAAGAAAAAAAAAAAAGGTGGTGCGTACAGGACGCACTCTTTGACACGTGGAAAGAGCCCGTACCCTTTGAATGAAGAGTGCGTTGACTCCCGTCATCCAAAAATATCCTTTTGATGTGTCATTAGAAGTGTTGTTGTGTCATTTTGCCTATGGAGTAGCCCTTGTCAGCGTTGATGGTTCGGTTTGTTGCATGCGAGCCTTTATTTTTCTTTTTTTCTTTTTCTTCCTGAAAATGACAACTTGACCTTTTTGGTTGCTGGTATTTCAACTTCAGTCCAAATTCATTTCATTTTTAATTTTTATTCTTGGCTCTTTTATAGAAGTTTTATTTATGTGAAACCCGAGAACAAATTATACAAAAAAGGGGGGGGATTTATAATAAATTAAATTTTTATAATTCATAAATAATATAACTATAAAAATAATAATGATAGTAATGATGATGATAAAATTTATTAGTTTTAGAGAACAAAAAAAAAATGGCTTAACTGTGAAAAGAGGAGAAAGATGAGGCCAAAATGGAATTAAGAAGAAATGAGACTATAAATACCTCACTCCTTCTCTCTTCCAAGACTGGCTGGAAAACATAAAAGAGGGAGGGGATTTTCAGATTTTATTCAAGCAAAATGAGAGAGGAAAATATCAAGGTTTAACAAATTTTAAATCCTAGACAAGTCTAAAGGAGAAGAACATCATTGTATAAGAGAAATTGCAAGGAAACAAATGTGGGAATTGTGAAAAGAAGGGGAAGAGTGGCCGACTATATGCAAGGAGAAGAAGGCTAAGATTCTTTTTAAACTTTATGAAGTAAAGCTTAGATTTTATCAAAGTAAGGAATTCTAATTCTAATTTTTATGAAATTAACTTCAATTTGATTAGAAGATTTATAATTTTATTGAATTGCGAATTAGGGTTCTTGAACATAAAATTTGGGGAAAATGCAAAATTTCTTGAAGCTAGACCTATTAGGGTGATAGGAATGGCCTTGAATGTGGAGGGGTGCAATGGAAAAAAAAAAGAATAGATTCAAGGTGACCGTCCACTGGAGGAGAATAAAAGAGAGGAGGAGAACTTATGATTTCCTTATTTATTTAATTGAGATGTGTCATTACAAAGTGATTGATAAATAGAAAAAATTGCATCACTTAGAAGGAGGAACCCTTAGTTCCTTTGGATAGGTTCGGCCAAAGTAAGAATGAATTTATTAAATTGGTGTAAATAACTTTGGGAGATTATAATTAGAAGGGTTGCTATGTATATGGTGAAGGCATTGCTGTATCAGATGAGGAAGAAAGGATTAGAGATAAAATTGGATATACTTGTCTATTAACGGAACAAGACAGGTTTTGTCGCCATGATTCCCAAGGGGATTTGGACCTGAAGACGATAGAATCTGGGGAGGTTCTTTTTATAAAAGTTGTATCCAGGAGTGTTAACTTTCCAACAAATCCAACCCCGTCTAATTTGGAATTCTGGAACTCCAAATACAAATGAATATCTGATAGGAGGTCAAGCTGTCACTCTTGTTGGCAGATTTGGCCAAGTAAAACGGTGAAATTTAGCTATATTAAGGGTGGAATTCATTTTCATGCCCTTCATAAAGTGTGTAACATCGTGTCTTGATCTTCAAAAAGGAATGAATTGTGATCAAAATTGAATTCACGATGTCCACTTGGGCTATTAATGAGTTGAAAATGTTAAAGGATAATAATGAGGAATGTAGGTAAGAAAGAAAAGAATGGTAAAAGAGAAATAAATATTATTGCCATTGTTGCTGTTCTGTTGTGATATGTGGACTAATATGAAATAATGATGGGTGTTTGTGGTTTCAGGAGGAACCGCGGGAGGAGTGCAGCAACAACAAGGGAACGCAAGTCGAGCGTCTACATCAGGTAGGTACTCGGTACCTATATCTTCTCTAGTTAATAATTATTTTAACTAATTGTTGAACTATAAATTTTGGTGCTTATTTATGAGGAAAGGTTAAACGATGGGAAAATAGAAACGGAGAACTAGATTTAATTTATGGGTCCTTTCGGAGGAAATGGACAGTAACAATGAACTTTGGAAATGACTGTTCCTCAAATTTGATTAGCCTGTCCTAGATGCAGGAGGCCAATGATGTTAGCCAAGTTGGTTAACATCGACATGATTGGTACGTGGGAGGAGGAATATTGAACTTGATTAACTATTCGAGTTCAAAATAGCTAATGATATCGGCAAGTGATGTCGATATTGGCAAAATTTATGGGAGTTGATTAGCTTTCCGAGGTGAAAGCTACTGATGTCAATGATCTTTGACATTGACATACCCGAGGACCTCCCAAGGTAATATGGAGCATCGATTAACTATTTCAGCCTGAAAATAGTTAATGACACCAATGATCGTGTTAGTGTCGGTATTTTCATGAATTTGATTAGTTGATCCCAGAACGGGCAACTAAAGACACTAATGGGGGTTATTAATATTGGCAATAGTCTTCCCAATGTGAGGAGAATTGGCAAGGTGGATACCCTCAATCAGAGCTTGGATTACAAAAAAAAATAAAAAATGAGGGGATATAGTTAAAGGAAACAAATTTGTTAATCCTTAAAAAGAGCTAGTTATGGTATATAGAATTGCATATGACTTAAGTAGGTAGATGTGTTGTATAATTTTTCTTCCGTGAAATTATTTGTATTTTATTTTTTTAATTATATGGAAAATTTATGTTTTGCAGGTCCATTTCATTCACGTCAAGCGTAGAATTTAGGTCCTTTGATCTCTTTTTGTATAACTTAGGAACTTAGGGATTATTCATGTAAATTTTGTTATACAGTAAACATGTAACCTGAATATAATAGTATACTCCTTGTATTATTTTGTATTTGGAATATTAAATGTATCAATATATGCTTGGAATATTATAATGTACTAGTTTATGTTTAGAATGCTAAACTATGTTGTGTTTATATATGAAATTTCAACACTTGGATGGTTCTCTTAATTACTAATTTATGCATGTAATATGAGATGGAGATTGAGTATGAAAATTTATCCTGAGTATATTCTTGAATGAATTAAATGTTTGAATTAGATCAATTATGGATGTGTTTATGGGTGAGATGTGATTATAAATGCGTGCAGGGTAATCTACTATTATTTTTTTATTTTTTCTTATCAAAATAAAATAAAAATATCTTATTGGACCTGGGTAAAAGAAAATCTAAAAACTCTGGCGTAAGAATATTATTATTACACGCACACGAGACAAGTCAAGTCTTCGTATTCAATTTACGTGCCAAACCCGTTTTCCTATTTCCGTTTCAGAAAAATCTGAATAAAAATCATTCACCATTTGTAGCTTCCGACTTGTTTCAGATAAACAATCTGTGGCAACTAAGGGGCACGTCTTTTCTTTTGTTCCAAAATACCCTCTCCCTCATTCCCTCTCACTTTCCTTTTTCTTTTCTTTTTATTTTTTAAGGCCCATAAATCATATAGAAAAAAGGTTGGGTCTTTATCTCTCTGTATGCATTTCTTATAAGTTTCATACTTGTTTTGCGGTAGACTTTTCAGTCAAAGAAGGTGAATTTCATTTCAAGTTTCTGCAAAATCTAATTGAATCTACAACAACCCATTTGCTTAATTTACCTCAATTTCAGTTCAGAAAAGTTTAATTTGAGTTCTTTTGAATTTACGAAACCCCATTTATTTGTTTATATTTATATGATTTTTGTGTATCAGGGAAGATGGAGATCGATAAAGCAATCAGAGAAAGTGATGATAGGAGGCTTAAAACCAAGTACAACAACGCCATTTATGTTATCAAAAGAGCTCTTGCTCTATACTCGTGAGTTTTTTATTTTCTCTTTCTTTGACTGATTTCTTATAGTTTACCTTACATAACAGTTATGATCTTGGTTGGTATTGAACTGGGTTTGAAATTCTGTGGTCATGTTTCCAAAATATCAAGTCAATGGAAAAGAACAGCAAGATTTATGTTGTTTGGATATTACTAATAAAAAAAAGGATGAATGAAACAGATACAAGGATATGTTCTTGGTTGAATAGAGAAGAAAATTTTGAATTTTAAGTCAGTTTTTATTTGCATGCAGTTTGGTGTCAACAATAAGGGTGAAATGGAATCACTTATTGGATATCTTTCATCTTAGTTCCTTTTTGATCTTTAACAATGGAAAAGATTTGTTGGCTTTAATGTTTTCGGAACCAATTTAGTTCTCTTTAACCTGAAATGATTGAATGTGAATGACTAAGAATCATGTAAAGCAGTTATTTCATATCAATGAAAGGTTTATCTCTGAAAATGGTAGAAGAAAGTGAATCAGTATACTAATTCCTCATCCCCCAATCAATCCTTCACGTTGGGTTATTGTCCCAATAAAAATAAAACAAAATAAATAATTGTAGGAGTAAAATCTTGATAGAATTTGAAAAAGCAAGCAGCAAGTACAAGACAATAAAAAAAAATATGTATTTTTTATAGGATTAGATTAAACAAATCAAATATAGGATTAAACAAAAGGATTCTCAAATAAATGTGCTAATGCTACAACCAGTCCATAAATTTTTAAAGCTTCCATAAAAGCCAAACTAAGCAATAAAGTACCTCGTATTTTTCCCTTTGCCTCGGGTTGTCTCGCGATACCTTCTACAGCTTGGTCCGCAGCAGTACCTTGACCAACCCCAGGTCCAATAGAAGCAAGCCCAACGGCCAACCCAGCAGCAATAACGGAAGCGGCAAGTGATATGAATTCATTGAATATCAAATTTTTTTTTATCAATTCATTGTATTTTTTTTTTTGGTTTTGTAAAGAAAGTTGAAATGTGTTTGCATGAAGGCATTTTGATTATTCCCTTTTGGATCTAATGGGTGGTATTTCTTGTCGATACTTGCCTGGATTCTTGTGATTCTTTAATTAAATGGTTTTGCCGCGTGTTGCTGCTGTTGTCGGTTTTTTGAATGAGCAATTACATTCCTTTTGGGGACTAATACAGGCATGAAAACAGCTGCCAGTTTAGTAGATTTTTTTGGGGACAATTTTCTTGTCAAATAACAATACAGGATTTTTATCCTCTGACTGTCTCTATTGAACGAAATCTCTTACTATACCTCATGCATAATAGTTATGAGGGAGTGATTGGAGTTTACTCAGTAAATAAAGTAATTCACTTCTTAATTACAAGATTTTATAAAAATCCAACTTATTGGAGGGTGTTGTTATTCTTTTCTTTTTTAATTAAAATTCATGGTTTTGTGGGACTGGTGGGAATTTTTTTGAATCTTATTTAGACAGAAGTGAAAATTCCAGTGGGATAGAAATACCTTTCAGAAGTATCATTGGCTGATCAGTTCCTCAGACTATCTTCTTTCATGCAAGACACCCAAAAATGCATTTTATTGGTCAAAGGCAGTAGTAGACTGCATTTTACTATTATTTTACAGGAAAATACCCCTATCCCATATCTTGATTTACGCAACCTTTTCTTTTGGGCCTGGTTTGTGAAAATAGTACCTAATGTATGCTCAGATTGTTAATTGTTAATTTGGAGTTTTTATCTCTCATACATTCACATCCAAGCAAACATCAAGCCTGTATAAAATTGACACAAATGTTTAGTGCTCTAAATGCATGGGTTTATGGAATAGCCTTTTTTATTTATTTATCTTTATCCATTCATTGACTGCACACAAGTATGGTGGCTGATGCTTGTAAGTTCTGAAACTGTTTTATTCTGCAGGATTGAGGAGGTTGCCTTCAGCTTCAATGGAGGAAAGGATTCAACAGTAGGATTTCTTCCATATTTTCTCAAGCAATCCTCTTGTTATCTGTTGTCTTGTCAATGATGACAATAAACTTGTGTGTGCAGGTTCTACTGCACCTACTCAGGGCTGGCTACTTTTTGCATAAAATGGAGCAAAAATGCTCTAATGGGGGTCTGACTAGTTTCCCAATTCGAACAATATATTTTGAAAGTTCTGCTGCTTTCCCCGAAATCAACTCATTTACCTATGATACTGCATCAAGGTGAGAAGCTCTTTTAATGTGCCGTGCAAGGAGTTGAATACTTGTTGATAAAATGTTTGTGCAAAGTAACATCATTATTTTAGGCTTGTTGGAAACTTTTACAAGTTAGCTTATTTATTCATGTTAAATTACTTTATATGAGCACTATTTGGGTCAATTTATTTATGTTGAATTACTTCCTATGAGCAGCTATGGTTTGCAACTAGATATCATTAGTTCAGATTTCAAGTCTGGCTTGGAAAAATTACTGAAGGCTAATCCAATTAGAGCTATTTTCCTTGGTGTTCGAATTGGTGATCCTACTGCGGTATGTTTAACACTTAACCTTGAAGAAATATAGCTATGTGGTTTCCTACTGTGAGATCCTTTCTGCAATTTTGTGTGCCTTATTTGGAGATTGAGCACAGACGTGTCTGACAACATGAGGTTTTTCCTTGAATCATGCAGGTGGGCCAAGAACAGTTCTCCCCTAGTTCACCTGGATGGCCTCCATTTATGAGAGTGAATCCTATCTTGGATTGGTCTTACAGGTGGTCATTTAACACTAGCTATAGATCACCCCATTCCTATTTTTCCTTTGGCATTCAATCATTAATATGTCAGTTTTATGCATCTGTTAAATGCATCATCATTTTTTTAAAGAGCATTTGTTAAATTATGTGGAAAGCATTTGCTGCATCAATCCCGCCTGCCCTTACTTGCACTGCCATTATGTCTTAATATCTCTGAAATTCTTACTGTGATTGAGCCTGAACATTTTATCTTTTCCTGCATTTATCAGGTTGGCATATATTTCTGGGCTTTTGACTTATTTATGTTTCTTTTGCAGAGATGTTTGGGCTTTTATCCTAACCTGCAAGGTCCAGTACTGCAGTCTTTATGATCAGGGGTAATGTTTCTCTTATATAACTTCAAATACTGATCTTATTGTTCAAATATATTATTGGTGCAAACACTGCTTATTAATTTTGTTAGTTACTGCTTAATGCTAATATATAATGCATTCTCTCTTGTACGGTAACTGGTTTCCACTTGTTCATAATAACCTGCATGTTCTTTTTTCTTTCCCCAGCTACACTTCAATAGGGAGCATACATGACACAGTTCCAAATGCATTGTTGTCCATCAGTGACTCCTGCTGCAAAGAAAAATTCAAACCCGCATACTTGCTTTCCGATGGAAGATTAGAAAGGGCAGGGAGAGCAAAAAAGTTTTCTTCTTCCATTAATAACGTTGGTAATGGCTCAGGGAGTGTGGATTCACATAAAAGCAGCTTGCTCGTAGCCTCAGTCATTGCTGTGGGGGAAGAGATTCTGTAAGTCCCTCATTGGTAGACGCATGTTTTTTGTTTCCCTGCTAGTTTCTGCAATCGTATATTAGTTTTTGTATCTTCCTCATAATCTCGAGATTTTCCTCATTTGGTACTGGCAATTCATCTAACAATTAAGTGGTGGTTGGTTTCTGAATTTTTACCAATTTTATTCAACTATTAAGACATTTTCTTGGGTACGATAACCTTTCCGCTCACTCTAGTTTGATTTGCTGATTTTTATTTATAATTCATTAGATTATGATTTTCATGATCTGTGGTCAAGTTTGCATTAGCTCATAATCCCTCAAATTGTCTTAATGTCTTTTCTTAGACTGCACACAAGCGTAACAAATTTGACAATTGTGGGCTATATTTATTGTGCAAACATTTAGTGGTCATGCTTGTAATGGAGACATGAACAAGAATCTCACTATTTGACTAAAATATTTGGGTGTGTTTGCATATTTTAGGCCCTTTATATTTTATTATTTCTACTGCCAGCTGTTATTGCTGAAGTTTCTGGTACTTGTTATCTGTTCCATAGCTCAGGTTCGGCACTGTTGAGGATCAACTGGGACCTTCATTGCGTAGAAAGATCCATTCCATTGGTTGGTCGGTATCACAAACTGTTGTTGTCCAGAATGATGTGAGTTATCTTCTATTATAATTATCACAAACTGCTGTTGGCTGTTACAAGTTTTAAGCAGCATATCTGTTTGTATGTCATATGTAGAGGGTGGATCTGGTTTGATAATTAAATAGAAGATTTTGTATAAATGATATACTTTATGTTCTTTGTTAGATGACTTATTTGGGCTTACATACAGAATTCAAGCATTTGAGTTTCTTATTTTCACTTGAAACTCATTTTGTGGATTTTTCTTTGTACCAGAAAGATTCTGTGGCTGAAGAGGTTGAGCGACGGAAATCTACCAACGATATGGTATATCCTCACATTCTGTGAAAAGATCTCTTCTGTTGATTTCCATGCTGATATAACAAAGTTAATTGGGGCTTTGTCTTCTTATGTTCTGATATTTTAATGTCTACTCAATCCTTGTAGGTTTTTATATATGGAGGGGTGGGCCCATTGCACTCTGATGTTACCTTAGCAGGTGTTGCAAAGGCTTTTGGGGTTCGTCTTGTGAGTTTGCCACCCCCCCCGCTCTCTTATCCTTTATCATAAGCAAGATCTATCATTTAGCTACATTCATTCTATTTGGTCTGTACAGAATCACTCGCTGTATCACTTAATGAGTGATAATTCCTGGAATTTGAAGAACTTCATTTCATCTCTTAAATTTCTTGGTTGAATCTGATGTCTTGAGAAAGGAAAGGGGAAAAAAAAAACAGAGAGAGATAACAACTACTGCAAAAGGGTGTCATTCAGCTTTTCCCAACTTGTTGATTGCGATGTAGCTTTAATATTTCACTAAATGTCCCTCTTAATTCTGTTCAATGTAGGCTCCCGATGAAGAATTTGAAGAATATCTTAGGCATCTTATAAGTGATCATTGCACTGGTGATCAAAATGAGGTAATTTAATATCTGCATTTAGCTCATGATTTGCTACTAGCAAGAAGAAGAAATGGGGTGTCTGTGCCTCATTCTCATTATGTGTTTATTTAACAGCTGCATTCATTTATAATGTGGATAGATGACAATCTAATCGAGATAATGCATTTGTTGCTGTAGTATCAAATTCCCTCTCTTAAGAAGATAACTTATTTCAAAATTAAGAAAATTGAGCATACACCAGAATGATCTAGATATGGTGCTTTTATTGAAAGAAAACACAAATAAGAAAAATTAAGTTCATTGAGTTTTTAACCCCCTCCAAGGGCTTTACCTTGTTTTGATAACCATATACTAATGGAATGGGTATCAAATGCTTCGAAAACTTCCCTAACATAGGTGGAATCTTATCTGTCAAAGAAAGTTGGTATTCCCTAGATCTTGATGGTTATGTTGCAGCTTGGCTCAATGCTTTGGGTTAGGTTATTAGGTTGCTTTTAAAAGAACATTGTTATTTTTTTATGACAAGGATTTCATAATCCATCTGCTGTTGGTAGTCTCCACATTTTATCTTGTGGTTTGCATTCCTGAAATTTTGTCTGAATATGCAAGCCCATCAACATCTAACAATCTATGCAACTTGAATATAATCTTGTCCCTGATTTTCATTTCTTCAGATGGCACTGTTACCTGAAGGTATCACTGAGTTATTGCATCATGAAAAGCTGGCTGTGCCTTTGGTATGTATATTGAAGCTAAAATACTGTACTTGTGATGCTGTATATATTTCCTCATGAAGAATGCAATTAATGCTATTTATGACTTGTTTGAATTTTGGTCAAAAAATCGTATCCTTTCAGATTAAGTGCCAGAATGTAATCATTTTCACAGCAACAAATGCCACTGAATTGGACAAGGAGTGGGATTGTTTGATTGAATTAACAAGATCCTGTGGCTTTTTGCCAACGATGGTACCTTATGTGTCAAAGCATCTACAGACAAATCTTTCAGATGTGCGTATCAAAGTCTACCATTTCACTCAGTTTAATAACTTTTAATGTGATATGATTTGATTGTGTTTAGTGCTAGAGTTGAATCAGTTTGACTACATCCTTATTATTGATGTCCGCGTGTATTATTTTTTTCTATCTGTTCCAAGATAACTACTCACCCTGATCCTGTCATCCTTCCTGCTGCATTTATATTAGTTATCCTTGGTTCTTGACTGAATTGCAATATAACCTATTTGGTGAAGTTTTTGGTCCATGCATGGATATCATTGGCATCTAATATATTTTTCAAAATGTAAACGTATTGGCACTCCTACAAAATTATTCGTCATGAGATTTGAAGACTATTGTCAAGATGGTTGTCTATGATTTTCTTCAAGGTTGGTTGACTGGATTTTGGGAATTTTCACCCATCCATACCTGGTATATGATTTCTTGGTAGCATGAGGTTGAATTGCCCCAGCAAGCAAATGAACTAAGAAACATCTACCATTTATGTGGAAATGGTTATAATTTTTGTAGCTAGTACTAGAATGTATCGGATTATTTTTTGGTTCATCGGAGGCTCAGTGGAGCCTTGAGCTACAGTCAGGAGAGTTGCCATCCCCCATCCATAAGATTTGAAAAATTTGAAGTCTTAACTGCGGTGGTGTCGCCAAAATCAGAATGCTCAGATTTTGATACGCTAAATGATATTGTTATTCTTATGAAGCTAATATTTTTATGTTTGTAGCATGACTGTGTATAGTTTTTTTCTATAAATGCAGGTTGAAACTGCCCAACCTCTGTCAAAACTCTGCCTTGAATTCCCAGATCTAAATATTGGTAAGATACTAAGGTTCTTAGATTTGTTTCTTGGGTCATTTTTGTATATATACTGTCTCTCCTCATATTGTTTCATTGTGCAAAATGAAGGGTGTTATCGCAAATCCAGAAAAGGGCCTCTAATAATTAGTTTTGAAGGCAAGGTAAAGGAAATTTTCGCTGTATTCTAACTTTTGCCATTAGAATTCATAAGTTAGCAGTAAGCTGTTCCTATAAAAGTGAGCAACTCATGAAAACTGATTGCAGGATCAGACACAGATTGAATCAGCTGTAGAATCACTATGCAAGTTGTTCCATCCAGGCACTTTCTCTGGGATTCACTAAGTTGATGGTTTTTCTCAATCTTTATTTCCGTTGCCCGTGAAGCTTCAGAATCTGGCAAGCTTTATCTGATAGCAGTAGCACCTACACAATTATAGACGAATGAGATCAGAAGGGGTTTTATTGGGAATAGAAAAGAGAAAAAGCCTAAAATGGAGATGGAGAATGATGACTTCTGAATAACCTGTCAAAGCCCGTTTTAGCCGATGAGAAACACTAGTGCAGCTTTCATGATGAAATTTGATTAAAAGAACTTCCTATTTGCTTTTAGGCACCATTTCCCAATCAAAGGGTCTCTAGTGTTGAATAACCAGTTACTGTTGAATAATAAGCATCTTTACTTATCTTCAAGAGCTTTTTGGTGCTCATTTTTTTTTTACTTAATAATCAATACCGTGAGAATTGCCATCGGAGCTATTTGTGAACTAGATGCAGGGTTATTAAAACTGAATGCTCATGGATATATTATTCTTGTACGAACGAAAATATCCCCTTTTCTGCAATAGTGATCTTTGATTTTGGAACAGTGCAAAAAATGCAACTGATAGTGGAGGCTAAATTACGAGAAGCTTTTGACAATAACCTAAACTTTAGCGTCGTTTCCAGCAATTATTCATGCTAGGGAAGGTGATGATAAGGACTTCAAACCAGCAATGTTCCTAGAAATCTCATCTGCGAAGGACTAGGCCTTAAAAATCGTTCAATATTTGAACAAGACGGGTCTGGCACCTCTGATTCTCAAGTCCAAGTAGTCAGCATCTAGTTAGTACATTCTAGCTATGGTTAGCAACGGGAATATAGACGCGTTTTCTAGTATCATAGTTTTTTTAATTAAGGAATGGAAATATGGTTCCTGTATTTAACAAGATAAATTAAGAATAGATAAATCAAATAATAGTTGTTAAAGTTGATTAAATATCCAAGCAGAAAGAAAGTTGATTATTTTTCTTTTATTAAATATTTTATTTTGGTTATCATTTTTATTTTACACATTTTCCTTTATTTTTCATTGATGTTAATTATGCTCGCTAAATATATATGATTTATTTTCTTATAAATTGACCATGCAAATAAAATTTATCTATCTAATTTTTGTGGTGAGTTTTTTTTAATAATTTAAAATAATCTCTTTAAAATATTACCAAATCATAGAAACAATTAATATTTAAAAATATTAATCTACGTATATTTTTCTTACATGTATTTTGAAAGAAAGAACAACTTTTTTTATTTTATTTTAAAAGGTGACATTATTGTTTGCTTGGTAAACAGCTTTTTGCATTTCTAGTCAATGACTAGAAAATTAAGGTATAAATATTGGAATTTAAAGAAATTATTTTCAATTTATTTTTGCTTGAGACCTCATTTCAATTAACTTAGAAACTCAAAGTTAAATCAAATTGAAAATATTTTTGGAGGCCTGATTTATCTTTTTCAGCACATTCATTAAGTTCCTCTTTTACAAATAAATTTATAGATATCAAAGTTCTATAATCTAATAAGAGATTTCTCTCTCCTCTT
>Ga0325403_1002663_pt1 | contig 15918 bp, 10 predicted proteins | sample PopdelMetagenome_19_FD_205665 | JGI IMG/M metagenome (GOLD analysis project Ga0325403, IMG submission 205665) | Populus deltoides microbial communities from Bellville, Georgia, United States - Xylem-PdKOR-R4 | ecosystem: Host-associated > Plants > Phyllosphere > Stem > Wood/Secondary xylem...
AAGAAGCTTTACCCCCGTTTGTTAGCGTGAATGCCTTGTTGTTCTCCATACAATATGGACATGCTAGCTTTCCATGCATGCTCCAACCAGAAACCATTCCATAAGCTGGGAAATCATTGATAGTCCACATCAAAGCCGCTCTCATAACAAAATTTTGTTTCCTCGAGATGTCATAAGTCAAAGCTCCAGAGGACCACAACTGCGTTAACTCATCAATCAACAGACGAAGACAAACATCTATATTCCGTCCCGGACTGCTCGGACCTGGTATGACCATAGATAAAAACATGAACTCCGGCCTCAAACACATCCTCGGTGGCAAGTTATAAACCGTCAGTATGACCGACCAACAAGAATAAGGAGCAGCAAATGACCCGAATGGGTTGAATCCGTCTATACACAACCCAAGACGCACGTTCCTTGATTCAGTTGAAAAGGGAGGATGCATACTGTTAAAGTGTTTCCAGGCTTCACCGTCAGAAGGATGAACCATCACTCCATCAACCGCATGGTGTGATTAGTGCCATGTCATGTGCTCAGCAGTTCTTGGTGACATGAATAACCTCTGCAGTCTAGGTGTGATTGGGAAGTATCTAAGTTTTTTATATGCCACGAGAGTCTTCCCTCTACCAGTTCTGGGTTTGTAACGGGAATGCCCACCTGTCATGTACTTGGTCAGCTCAGCATTTTCAAGGTAGTATATAACATATAGAAGTTAGGGCACATGTCAATTTTCTGGTATCCTAAACCGAGGGGTTTCATCATGGACTTGGCAGCATAGAAGTTCTCTTTCAGTCTATTCCCTTTGGGTAAAATGCTTATCGCCTATTCGATAATCTTGTCATAACCGGCCTCACTCAACCCGTGATCTGACTTGATGGTGAACTTCTATGCTATGGCCGATAATTTACTGTGGTTCATGCAGCCATCCTATAATGGTTCGTCATAATCTTTCAACAGATCAAAAAACCTTGCTGCATCTGCATTAGGTTCTTCTTTTATGATTGGACATTCACTGACATTACCTTCACTCATTCTCATTGCATCCATAACCATATTCCTGTAAAGATTATTGTTCTCATTTCCAACTTCATGCATGTTGCTAGCACTAGAAGTTGACCCAACCACCCATTCTATCATGCTCTTATTAGGAACAAATAGTTCTCTGTGTGCATACCAACACAGGTAATCCTCCATGAACCCTTTGGTTAGAAGATGCATCGTTACAACATCTTGATGGAGAAACTTTAAATTTTTATACTTCCTGCATGGACAACTAATACCGTCATCAGTAAAATTCCTCGGGATAGATGTTGTGAAATTAATAAATCCCTGAACACTGTTACAATAATCCATCATCCGCAATCCTTGGGGTGAGTCCCGATACATCCATGACTTCTATTGAATCTCTATAAAACATAACAAAAATATTGGTTTCTTATGTTAAATATTCATTATCAATTATCCAACAAACTAAAAAATACTTATGTTAAATATTCATTATCAATTATCAACTATCAACGTTCATACATAAAAATTTAAACATATATAAATTTATGAAAATCACAACTTTGCAATAGAATTGATAACAATGAAAACAAACTCGTTAAACAAGCTATTATTTACATCTAATTCGGTGTAATTCAAACAAAATTTCAACAATTTACAAACAAATATAATTTGACAAAATCTAAAACAAGCTATAACAACTATAAAATTATACATTCATACTATAAGTTTCTTTGACAAATAACAATCAAACAAGTACATACGTTAACAAAATACATATACTCAAAAAACAATAAAATTCACATTTAAATGTTAAAACTAAAAAGGATAGATTTACTTACAAAAAATGATAAAATCTACAAGAACGAATGTTGTGACCATGTACAAAAGTATAAGAAACTTGAGTGCTTGTGTTGAGAAGAGGGGAGAGATGAGATGGGTGGTTGGTTGTAATTTGAGAGGGGAGAGGTGGGATGGGGAAGAAGAAGGGGAAGAAGAAGGAGAAACAGAGGAAGAGAGTGTCGGCAGAGTGGGTATATACTGGCTTTTACCGATGGAATCACCGACGGACATGTTTTGTCTGTGATTCCGCCGGTAAAAGTGCCACGTCATAGTACGGCTATCCCATTTTGAATCCCTCGGTAATTCTGTCGGTAAAATCATTTGAAAAAAATCCTCGCCATCACACCGTTGCAACTTTTCAAAAAAAATGTATCGTTCGTCGGCGATACGGTTGGTATATACCGACAGATTTTGAGATGAAATTATTTTCCTCGGTAAAAATTTTCGACAAAAAAATTCTGTCGGTAATTCCGTTGTTTTTCTCTGATTTTCTAGTAGTGCCCCCAGTGCTTTTTTGGGGGCGCTTGAAAGGTCGTCCATTGCCAATACCCTGAATTTCATAATGATATTTTAATCCTTCATGTGGTCAACTGGTCTAGGGTTTTACATTGGTGGCCATTTCTTCTTTTTCTTCTCTCTCACCTTGAATTTCATGCCTGACCCTTCACAATTTCATGGCAGCCCTTCAATTGTTTTCTCATTTCGACTTGATCTCTATTATTTTAATTCCTATTTTTTTTATTTTAAATGATTTATTAAATTATATATATATTTTCAATTTCATCCTCTTTTTGTTTATTTATGTGTCACATTCGGTTTCTATTTTTTTTATTGTTATTTATTTTGTTAAGGATGGTTTTAAAAATTGAATTTATTTTGCGACTTTATCCTTCTATAGTTGTTTTCCTGTCGGATTTAATTCTTATTTTTTTAATTGCTATTTTTTTTAACTTTGAAAATTTTTTAAATTTAATATTTTTCTAAGTTTTATCCTTCAATATTAAATTGGTTGGGTACTGAACTTTTCAGTTGAGTCAGGTTTGAGATTTAATGGATTGCGAGTTTGAGGGAATAACCTAGGTTTAAGAGATTCACTCGGATTTGGTTTTTTTTTCCTTGTTCTTAAGCTCATGTTTTTTCAGTTTCATCATTGAGCATTTATTAGATTTTAGATTAGGCTTCTTGATTAACTTAGGTTTAGGAGATTCACTTGGATTTGCTTGTTTTTTTTTTCTTTTTTAAGCTCATTTTTTTTTGTTTTATCCTTCAACATTTATTAGATTTTAAATTGGGCACTGTTGTTTTTTTTTTTAATTTGCTTTTTGTTGGATTTTTTTGACAAATATTGAAAATGATCCTGATCATCTTGCCTTTCAATATTGGATTGTTTGATGATTAAACTTCATAGTTTTATTCAATTTGCTTTTGTCAAAATTATCTTGATTTAGCAAAAAAGTCTGTCGTTGTCAATTTTTTTATTGATTTATTTTTCATTGTATGCTTTATTCATATTACTAAATTGGCCAAACTTATTAAATCCATTCGATTCAACGACCCATGTAAACCTCCGTATAAAAAGCGGGACCATCGATAGTAAGGTAACGGAAGTTTGAGATTTAACAGAAAACAAAAAAATGATGAAAGAAATAATTAATGATGAAAGAAATGAAGATAATGATCTTCATAAAAAAAAAATTAAAGGTATTGTTGAAGTTAAAATAAGGGTTACAAATCTTCAATTAAAATGCGTAACGTTAATGAAACTAGTAACGAGTTTCAATGAACAAAAGAACAAGTAAAAATAATAAAATGATTCCAAGAAATTAACATGGTAATAAAGAGTAAAAATAATAAACAATGGTATAAAAGAACATAAAATAGTTACGGTGTAAGCATCCGTTAAAAAAATTTGGTAGAATTACCGTGAAACGGTAACAAGTTTGTAAATGAAATAAATGATAAAAAGATAGTTAAAAATATTTGAGAATATGAAAATGGTCTCAAGGACTTAGAGGAATGATTTATGAAATGAAATAATATGAAAATTTAGATTTTTGATGAGAAAATCATAAACTAACTAATTTTATGCTATCATGCATAAATTTCAATTCAAGTGTCAGATAGGGCTGGTCTTTTTCATGGAGTTTTTTGACATTTTGATCTTGCTTAAAAATTTCAGTTCAATCGGAGTTTGAAAATGCCTTACTATTTAGGTTAGAAGCTAAGGCAACTTGCATGAAAATTAATTAAAGGCATAAAGGACGGGCATTTTTGTAAACAAGTGAAAATTCATTACTATCTCCCTTTATAACAGTCAACTAAACAACTATGAAGGAAAAAAAAAAAGATAAAGACTTTCTATTTTCTCTATAATTTCTCAAAAATTCCTCCTTCAAGTGAAAAATCCAAGAATAATTCTTGATTATTTGTAAAGAAAACACAAGATTGGATTGAATTTGGAAAGGAAAAGGAGAAATGACTATGAAAAATGAAGAGTGAGAAAGAAGAAATTGAAGAGAGAAGAAAAAAATGGATGATATCTAGCAAATGTTTTCTTGATTTTGTTTGGGTAAGTGATGTTAAACCCTTTATTTGAATTCTATTGCACTTATTCAAGGTTTTGAAGAAATGTTAGTTTATGAGATTTTGATTTGAGTTGATGATTTTTTGAATTAACTGTTTAGAATGTTAAATATCATTATGGGTGATGTTCTTGAGCATGAAAAACTAATGGTTAACATGTTAACTATGGAAAAATTAAAAAGAAAATTATGGCAATTTTATTAGTTGATTACTAGCTAAAACATGAACTTGAAATGATGAAATTTGGAATTGGTTCCTTACAAAAGTTATAGATATGATGTTATCTTTCCAATAAAACTAGTTTTAATTGAATTGGAGCTATAGAAATCCAGATATGAGTTAAAAACTAAAGACAAGTCAAACTATTGAACAAATCTTATATGCTTATGTAATGTGCGGTTTTGGATATGTAAAAGGTAGAACTAGGTTTTCTTTTTTATATGAAAGTTGTAGTTAGGATTTTATATTTTAAATAAAACTGGTTTTTTTCTTAATTTAGAGCTATAAAACTATAAATATGAGTTAAAAAATAAAGAAGGGTTAAATTGTGTTTTACTGGACAAATTATGTATATTATTGTAATGGGTGATTTTAGGTGTTTAAACGACATACATGAGTTCTTTTCTCTTCAACAAGATTGTGGCTTTGTATCTTAGTTTGCGGAAGAAGTAATTCACTCTCAAAATCAAGTTCTATAACTTTAGTTATGAGCTAAATATAGAATAGTATTTTGGTTTGGTTAGACTAAACCAATCATGATTTGCCATTTCTAATTATTTACAAGAGTGTTAGTTGATGAATATAAACTGATTTAAATGATATGATAATTTGATTTTAATGAGTATATAAGAATTGAGAATACAGGTATGGTTAAATGATTAACAAATTTTATTTGTGAAGTATATTTATTATGTAAGTGAGTGTATACATATCATGAAAATTATTGTGGCAATGATGGTAGTGATTTTGTTCTTGAAATATTGGTGGCCTTTGATATAAATATAAATGATTAAATCTAAGGGTTTTGTTAGATTAAGGCATGTTGAGATGACATAAAATATATTGTAAGGCATGTTAAGAAAATTATTTGTATGAGTGATGAATTATTGGAATAGATACATGTAAAGGATTAAGGAATTATATGCAAATGTACAATGTAAATTGATTGTGAACTTGTGTTTGGATGTGTTGTATGGAAAAAAATACGGGTGAAATTTAAATTAGAATGTATGAGTGATAATGATTGTTATATGGAGTTGTTGGAGAAGCGTTCGGGACGAAACCTGACTTATAGAGAACTTGGATAATAGTAGTTAAGGTAAGAGATTTACACTCCCTGACCTATTATTTAATTAAATGTACTTTTGAAATTGTTAAATTTACAATGGTTAATTGATTGTGTTGTGTATTATATTATTAATTGAAAGCTTATACCTTCTAGGCAAAAATTGATATGTGTTGTACCATATGCTATACTAAGATAACAAAGTTTTACGATAAGAAAATACTAGTTATTTAGTTGAGAATCAATAATGACAAGCACCTATCAAATTGCTAACACATGGTACTAAAGATCAACCACACATATGATCAATACTAGGTAGGATTGAGCCTAATCTTATACTAAAACTACTAACAATACAATAAAAGGACTTTGACAAAAAGAGTGCGAAAGATTCTAATATAAACATCATCTTCATCCACTTAGAAGGTTGCTTTAGATCCCAAACAACTTAAGAGGAAGATTCATAAGGATATTTATGGGAAAGTGGAAAAGGACACTGTAAAGATAATAAGGAAGTTTAAATGAAATTACCAACCATGATCTGAAAAGGGAAAGGCAAGGGACAAAGACATAACTGTCGCACCCTCGTGGCGATCCTCGATTGATTTCAGGGTCTTTGTTTGTTTTTGTTATGAATAAAGGAGTCGCCACCTAATATTTGGTCACTAGGAACCCTAACTAGTCTTTCAGAGATTCTAAGGTAAGGGACTGGTTGCGTAAAGGGAAGGTATTAGCACCCCTAGTATGCCCTACCAAAGGTAAGCTGCTTGGTGTTTGGTTTGCCTTATAATTCATGGCCACTGCTCATGCAGTGGAGTTGGGACGGGCCGTGGCTGGCCCAGCCCAAAGTTCTGGGCTAGGTCTGGCCTAGTCCTAAAGAAATAAATAAAAAGTTTCGGGGGGAGGTCAGCCCAACCATTTCGGGCCGAGATAGGCCCAACCACTTCGAGTTGACATCGGCCCAACCATTTTGGATCGAAATCGACCTGACCTCTTCTATGGCTGAGCCTGGCCCCGTTAGCTGGGCCGGCCCAGCCCATGTAGAATTTTATTTTATTTTTATTTATTTATTTATAATAATATATTATAATATAAAAAATGAAAAAATTCCAAAAAATTTGAAAATTCCTTTTGAAAAATTTGTGATTTTCTCAAATATTTTTGTACCAATTTTGCATAATATCAGGTTGTATATTTACATTGTAAAATACAAATCCGGTATTAAAATACCCGATTTTCTCCGGAAAAATAAAAAGAATTTCATGCATACGGCCAAAACCTAAAAACTTTTCCAAGCATATTTTTATATATAAATAAAAACTTGCATCTTTCCCATGTTTTGAAAATAAAAATGGATATCATAACTGGTTTATGATCATCCATTATGGTTTGGCAAAAATATCAAAAACCTATTTTTCAAAATTTTTTTAAGATCCAGATGTAAACTTTAATATTTGTGGGTGTAAAATTACACGATAAAGTACACCATCAGGTATTAAAGATACAAGGTATAAATAAATACGATGCTAAAATTTAGATTTTAGAACGGTTATGATTTAATCTAATAAGGGAGAGACTTTCTCATGAAGAGAGATCTACCTTTAACCCTAGAAAAGACCAACAAATAGAAACTCGACTTAGAAAACAATTAAATAACAATATGGTTTACCTTAGGTAGGGTGCACTGGGGGTGATGCGTCTTCCCCTTGTACAACCAATCCCTTACCCAGACTCTCGCAGACCATAGGTTCCTAGTTACCATAACACTAGGTGGCAACTCCTAACGAATCAAACAAATGAACTAGAAAATCGCCAACGGATGTCGTGCATTGACTTGCGACAGCTAGTATCCATGGATTGAAGGGAGGTCTTGTGTAGAAATTCATGGGTAAGGAGATGACTATGAAGGTCGGTATAAGACAGTGATTCTGCCTTGGTCATGAGGTTTGTTACTAAGTCTTTAAACTCACCACAAAGACCATGAAACATATAGAGATTGAAGCCTTCAAAAGAGATAGGCTAACCAACAACAACTAATTCATCAAATAACAATTTTGCTTGCTGCATATACATAGTAACCGAAACATTCACCCATGAAGTGTATAATGCAAGAATTAGATAGAGACACGAGAGCTTTTTCAAGGGTGTGCCAAACACAGTGCAAGGTATGACAATCGACCATAAGGTGCAGCACATCCATGAAGAGAAAGGAGAGTAATGCGCTCAAAAAAAGTTGATTTTATTGCTTCCAATGAAGAAAAAAGGGGTTAATTATTGGAGAGGAATCAATAGAACTGTCAGAAATATGAGAGGGGGACACGACACTAAGCCATCAACAAAGTGAAAAGCACCATAACCAAGAAGGTATGGCTTCATCTATATTCGTCAATAGAGATAATTTGTGTTTGTAAGCTTCAACGAAACAACTTGCTGAGTGTTGGATAAAACAACTATAACTGAAGTTGATGTCCCTATAATGTGAAGAGGAATGACAAAAACATGAGAAGAAGAGTCATTGTTTTGTGCTGCAAGCGAAGGAGGTTGCCGCTGTGGGAGGGCACCATTGGCAGCAGCTTGTGAGTGGCCTGTCGGCTGGGCTGCAATGCCAGTTTGGTGGAGGGAGAAGTCGGCAACAGAAGCAACAACAGAGTCCATTTGGGAGAGGAAGAGAGGATTTATGATGGTAGAAAGCTCTGATACCAAGTTGAGAACACTACCAGAAATTCATCAAAAACCAACGGAATTACCGATGAAATAATTCTATCGGTAAATTGCAGTCACAATTACTAACGACTTATATTTCATCTATAATTCGATCGATATATACCGACAACATCATCCCGCCAGTATATACCGATAGAATTACAGATGGAATATATAAAATTTTGAGAAAAAAAACTAGTTCAATGATGTGGATATTTTTGCAGGCGATTTTACCGATGGAATTACCGAGGGATTCAAACCAGGATATCCGTACAGTGATGTGACCCATTCATCGTTAGAATTACCGACGAATATACTGACATAATGTGTCCATCAGGGATTCCATTGGTAAAAGCTAATATATCACCACGTTGCCTCCCCTCCCCTCCCCATTATTTCTCCTCCTTCTTCCCCATCCCAACTCTCCCCTCCCAAACTGCAAACAACCACCCCCCTAAAAATATCCCCTTCTTCTCAACACAAGTCATCTTTCTTGTACTTTTATGGTCACAACATCCGTGTTCTGATTTATAGTACATTTTGTCATTTTTTATAAGTAAATTTTATCTTTTTTAATTTTAACATTAAAATGTCACTTTTATTATTTTTTTTATTGTTTTTTTAGTATATGTATTTTGTTGGTGTATTTACAAGTTTTATTGTTATTTCTCAAACAAACTTGTAGTATGAATGATAATTAATAATGAATATTTAAGAGAAGTCTTTTTTTAGTTTGTTGGATAATGTCGAGGCAAACCGATATTTTTACAAATTTATTTACTTAACATAGTTAATTAATACATGTTGTCATCATAATTTTATAGAGGTTCGATAGAAGTCATGGATGATCGTTCATAGATGTATCGAGATTCACCCCAAAGATTGTGGAGGATGGATTATTGTAATGGGGTTCAGGGTTTTATTAATTTTACAACATCTATTCCGAGGATTTTTACTGGAGGCGGTATTAGATGTCCTTGCAGAAAGTGTAAACATAGATACATGACATTCAAAATGTTCCGAGGGTTTTATTAATTATATGCATCCAGATGTTATAACGATGCATCTTTTAATCAAAGGGTTCATATGATTATTTGTGTTGGTATGCACACAGAGAACTATTTGTTCCTAATAAGAGAATGGAAGAAAGGGTGGTGGGGTCAACTTCTAGTAATGTGCATGAAGTTGTAAATGACAACAGTAATCCTTACAAGAATATGGTTAGGGATGCAATGAGAATGAATCAAGGTAATGTCAGTCAATGTCCAATCATAGAAGAAGAACCTAATGCAGATACATCCCAGTTTTTTTATCTATTGAAAGATTCTAACGAACCATTATGGGATGGTCCCACGAATCACAGTAAATTATCGGTCATAGCACATGTATTCACCATCAAGTCAGATCACGGGTTGAGTGAGGCCGGTTATGACAAAATTATTGAATGGGCGATAAACATTTTACCTGAAGGGAACAGGCTGAAAGAGAACTTCTATGCTGGTAAGTCCATGATGAAACCTCTTGATTTAGAATACCAGAACATTGCTATGTGCCCTAACTTCTGCATGATTTACTACCTTGAAAATGCTGAGCTGATCGAGTACATGACATGTGTGCATTTCCGTTACAAACCCAGAATTGACATGGAAAAGACTCTCGTGGCATATAAAACACTTAGATACTTCCCTATCACACCTATATTGTAGAGGTTATTTTTTTCACCAAGAACTTCTAAGCATATGACATGGCACCAATCATATAATGTGGTTGATGGAATGATAGTGCATCCTTCTGACGGCAAAGCATTGAAACACTCATTTTTCAGCTGAATCAAGAAATGTGCATCTTGGGTTATGTACAGACGGATTCAACCCATTCGGGTCGTTTGCTACTCCTTATTCTTGTTGGCCGGTCATACTCACGGTTTATAACTTGCCATCAAGGATGTGTGTGAGGCCAAAGTTCATATTTTTATCTACGGTTATACAAGGTTTGAGCAGTCTCGGCCAGAATATAGATGTTTGTCTTCGACCGTTAATTGATGAGTTGATGCAGTTGTGGTCCTCCGGAGCTTTGACTTATGATAGATATATCGAGGAAATAAAATTTTATTGTGAGGGCGACTTTGATATGGACTATTAATGATTTTTCAGCTTATGATATGATTTTAGGTTGGAGCACGCATGGAAAACTAGTATGTCCATACTGCATGGAAACCAACAAGGCATTCACGATAACAAACGGAGGTAAAGCTTCTTTTTTTAACTGCTACAGTCGTTTCTTGCTAACGAATCACAGGAACAGAAATAACATAAAGGATTTCTTTGTTAGCAAAGTTGAAAAGGATGTTGCATCGCTGCATCTTAGAAGTGAAGAATTGCATGATATTATATCAGAGTACGGTGACATTATGTTTGGTTTCCAATCAGGTAAGCAGAAGTTTCCTGGTTTTGGTTTGACCCATAATTAGGTAAAGTGAAGTATTTTTTGGGAGCTTTCTTATTGGAAGACCAATCTCCTCCGCCAGAACCTTGACGTCATACACATAGAAAAGAACATGTTTGAGAACATTTTCAACACTATCATAGATGTGAAGGGGAAGACAAAGGAAAACATTAAGGTTAGATTGGATATAACATTGTTTTGTAACCGTAAAATATAGAGTTGGTTTTTGATGGGTCACGGGTTGCAAAACCTAGAGAAAGCTTCTTATAAGAGAAAAATGCAAAATTACTAGTCTACAAATAGTTTAAGAGTCTGTGTTTTCTCAATAGACATGCCTCGAATATATCAAGGTTTTTTAATATGGAGGGATGTAGATTGTATGGAATAAAGAGTCACGACTGCCACGTGTTTATGCAAACACTCATTCCATTAGCTTATTGTGTTTTGTTATTGAAGGGGATATGAAATGCACTCACGAGATCAGTCATTTCTTTAGAGATATATGCTCCAACAAGTTCATTGTTGATCATATTGAGAGGCTTGAAATGAATATCGTCGAGACAATATGCAAACTTGAGATGATATTTCCTCCATTAGTTTTTGACTCGATGGAGCATCTACCCATATATTTATCATATGATGCGAAAGTTGCAATGTAATTCATAACTAAAAGTATTTTCATCATTTTTCTTAATTGAAAATATTTGTTTAATTCCATGCAGGTACTTGTTCAATCTTAAGAAAAAGGTTAAGAACAAGGTGCATGTTGAGGCTTCGATATGTGTGGCCTATATTGTTGAGGAGATCTCAACATTTATCTCGTACTATTTCGAACCTCATTTGAGAACGAGAATCAAACGCGTTCCACAATATGATGATGGTGGTGAATTGCCTTCTAGTGGGAACTTTTCAATATTCTCCAATCTTGGACGACCCAAACCTAAAAATACCGTAAGAGGAAGATATTTGTCTGAAATAGAGTTTAGACAAGTACACAATTATGTTTTATTTAAGTGTGATGAGTTGAGAACTTTTATTCAGTAAGTATATGTACTACTTAAACTTTGTTAAGAATGTACTATTTATATATTGTAATATCATAACTCATATAATTTGGAACAACTTTCTAAACAACATCGATAATATTTACTGTCCAATAACTCACAGCTGACCGAATCCCAAGTCTTTCACTTACAAGATAAACAATTTGCCACGTGGTTCAGAACACATGTAAGTACTATAACAAACTCATACTATAACAAACTCATTATCTCTTGCAAAGTTACTATACGTTAATATTATAAAATTCTTGTTTATTGATTATTGTTGTACTTGATATACAAGGTTTATCAAATGGAAATTAGTGTTACTATTTCATTGTCTTTACTAAGCTTGTGTCCTGAAAGAAAAGTTAAGTGCTATAACGGGTATTTTGTCAATGGATATGTGTTTCATATTGAAAAATACGAGCATGGAAGAAAGACATACAACAACGGTGTTTGTGTTAAGGGATCGACTTGTAGTGAGTTTGAAGTTGACTGCTATGGTAAATTAGAAGAGGTTATCGAATTACAATATCATAACGAGCAAAATAGAGTGTTTTTATTCAAATGCTATTGATATCTACTGACAGAGGAATCAAATTGGATCCTCACTATGGTCTGGTTGAAATCAACTCAAAAGCTAGACTCCACAACGTAAATGATGTCTTTGTTTTCGCAAGGCAATGCCAACAAGTTTATTACATATACACCCTTTCCTTTAGAAAGAACCAATCAAGAGTTAATTGGTTATCCATTTTAAAAACAAAACCCAGGGGTCGTGTCGAGATTGTTCAGGATGAGAACAAAGACACAAGCGTGTGAGATGAAGTCTTTCAAGTTAGTGAGTTGGTTGAAACATATCGAGTTGCTCCTTCGATTGACTTAAAAGAAAATTTGAATTTCCGCGTTGATATTGATGTAGAGGAGTTGAATGTTGTTCTAAGCTCTAACGGACAAGCAAATGTCGATGAAAATGATGATGATATCCACATTAAAGAGTGCAATAGAGTTGATGACGATTCAATTGATGATGATGAAGAAGAAAATTCTGACTAACTGTCACAACATAAAAGTGTAAAACATTTTTTTTATAATGTAATATTATGGATGATATTTTGTAACATGAAATATTTATTTTATAATTGTTCACTATTGTTACTGTGCTATACGAGAAATTTGCAATTTAAGCATTTGCAGGAGGATAAATAGGCAATACAAACATAATTTGTCATACACAGTGCATAATCACCGACATTCGATCAGATGGATACCGTCCATCGATATTTCACAGGGAAATGAAAAATATATACTACATTTGCCACAATCACCGACATCCATACAAATGGATGCCTCCTGTTGATGTTTTATCAAGAGTTGCAAAATATTTACTGCATTTGCCACAATCAATGACATCCATACAGACGGATACCATCCATCGGTATGTTACAAGAGGCATAACTGTTAGAGTTCTCTGTCGGTGCAATTGACCAATACCGACGAACTCACCAATGGACCACGTGTATATACTGACGAACTGTAAAAATTATTGAGGGTCATTTAAAAATTTTAGTGTGAAATTCAAAATTTACTGACAAACGTTTGAAAATTCATCGACAGTAATTAAAATTAATATTATTTAAATAGTCCATCGGAGATGCCGTCAGTAAAATTGTAGTATAAATCCCAGCGACTGCCCATGTAGTTCATTTTTCCTCTCCTTCGTTTCAGAGTTCTCTATCTCATTTTTTTTCTTTCATTTGCTTCCAAACTTTTGTTTTTTGCTTATAGTCTTTAGTTCTATTTTTAACAAATTAAAAGGTATGTATTTTCATTTAATATGCTTAATGATTTTTTTTTCTTTGTTTTAGTTATTGTTATTTTTTTGTGTTTTTTTGTTTTGGTGTATTCTTATAATGTAGATAAAGTCTTGAAATAAACACACTATTAAGGTAAGCATTTTTCATTCCTAAAGTCTATAGTTTTTGTTTTTTAATTTATTCAATCTATTTTATTGTTTGTATTGCCATAACAATTGAAAATTTTGTTGAATTTTAATTGTTATTGTTGAATTTACCTTAAAAATGGTAATTGAAAATATAAGATTAAATTTAATTATTTTATCTCAATTTTACTTGATTATTTCCATTAATTTTAATTGTTATTGATGAATTTCTATAGATATTAGTTGAATATATAAAATTAAATGTTATTTTTTTCTTTATTTTATTATTAAATTTGTATAGATGTTAGGTTATATATAAGATTTTTCAATGGAGTCTCCAGTATAGGGGAGGTGCTGTAGATTTTTTTAAAAAAAATCAAATTTAATTATGTAATTATTCGTATAAATTTATGTAGATGTATAGAATGAAATCAACAGCACGTCGTGAGCAGATGGTTGTAACTAGTTCTTCTAGCAGCGAAGATGACTTATCCTTAGGTGCTGATCAAGAAGAGGCACCTGAGCCGACTCGCGATGCTGCCTCTTTGAGCGCGGTTTCACAGCGCAGAGGCTGTATACCTTCACAGCGGGGTCAATTCACCTGCAAGTACCAGGCACATTGGAAGGACGACTTTTCAATGTAAGTTTGTTTTGGTTTTAGTTTTTTTTTTACTTATAACATATTTTATGAACAACTAATTAATATTTTATTTATTTTCAGGTTCACAAACATTGAGGTCACCCAAGTAATAACATCGGCGTTTAAATCGTCGATGGAGATTCCATTATTTCAATGAAATCAAGTTTCCAGACATCCTGATTGGAAACCTTATATTGATGTATGGTTTCAAAGATTTCAGATAGGAGTTAACTTCTAATTTCCAGCTTATTTTTAATAAATTATTTTTATAATTTTATATCTCATACTATTTTTATTTTAAATAAATTATTTATAGACAACACAAATTCAAGTGGGATAGCGCACATGACAATGTTGCAAGGAGGGTGTGAGAGAATCACGTGGCAACTAGGTAAAATCGAAAACAATATAATATTTTGTTTTATAATTTTATGTTTTAAAATCTAATTTTTCACTATGGAAGTAGGTTCCGTGATTTTTGGTATGAAATACAAAAAAACCAAAAAATACGCGAGAGATAACGGTGTCCAAGGTTGGAATGGCGTGGTGGTTTAAAGGGATTTCAAATCGCCATACATCCCGGGGGATATATGGCCGCAATATATTGAGCATGTGAGGTTGGAGTGGTTCACACGATGCTCACAGTCCAGTGCCGACAACCAGAACTGGCAAATTCATTATTCGGTGACCATGTGATTAGTACTTAAAAGTGCATGTTTATTAAGGTTTTATATCATCATTTTGCATTTGAAGTATCAATAACTCCTTAACTAAAGCATGTTTTATAATAACATATCTAATAATATAAGATACCTTTAATTTATGGTAAATGTTCATCTTAAATGAAGGCCTATCACATAAATGAAAGAATTGATTGATGAGTTGAAGTACTAAAATTGAAAGGACAAAGAGATGGGCAAACTTAGAAAAGAGATGATTGGTGCAGTCCAAACTTGAACACTGTTCGGTAATCGGGTGATACCTAGAGCTGCAGATCTTGGATTTAGGTCTATTTTATATGGATGGAAAGATAAGACATAGGCCTACAACTTTCATGTGGAGCCCAAGATTTAAAAAGGCCGTTTTCAAGTCCAAATTGCAGCAACAACAAAGAAGTCCGAATCTGTCCTGCAGCCCAGACACTGTTTAGTGTTCAGCCCATATCTCGAGTTCTAGAAGTCCAAATGATCTCAACTTTTTACCTTGGAAAGATGAGACAATTCTCTAGAACTTTCATGATTTAATTTTGTTCAAATTATGACGTCATCAATGATGTTTTTGGCAGACAAGAAGATAAGGATTGTCACCAAGTCAAGATGTGGCCACTCACTCATCAATTAGTCAACAAATCAATAGTTCTGAATTTTGGCCTATAAAAGGAGGCATTTGCCATGTATTTAGGCATCTTGGTGTTCAGATCAAGATC
>Ga0325403_1002664_pt1 | contig 15915 bp, 13 predicted proteins | sample PopdelMetagenome_19_FD_205665 | JGI IMG/M metagenome (GOLD analysis project Ga0325403, IMG submission 205665) | Populus deltoides microbial communities from Bellville, Georgia, United States - Xylem-PdKOR-R4 | ecosystem: Host-associated > Plants > Phyllosphere > Stem > Wood/Secondary xylem...
GAGCGCGTCCTGGTCCCAGGCGGCCCAGCTCTGCGCCCCCCAGCCGTTGAAGGTCCAGTCGACCGCCCGCACCGCCCCGCTGCCGGAGCGCACGAAGGTCGGGCCGGAGTCGCGCAGCCACGCGTCGTCGAGGCCCACCAGGTCCAGCTGCACGCGGGGGTCGAGCAGCTCGCCAGCGGCGGCGGCGTCCTCGGGGCGCACGAGCATCCGCACCGGCTCGTGCGCCGCCACGGTGTTCGCGACCCGGCTCCACGCCACCCGGGCGCGTTCCAGGTCGGGCCCGCCCAGCTCGCCGAAGGTGGCGTTGGGCGGGGGGAAGGCCATCCACGTGCGGGCGTGGCGCTCCCACTCGGCGGGCATCGTCGTCATCGGTGTCTCCTTCCGGACGTGCTCTCGGCGGGCGGTCACAGCGACCTCAGCACGCGCACCCGGTCGGCGCGCCAGCGACGGGCGAAGTCGGAGCCGAGCGCCAGGGAGTCGTACCCGTGCGGGGCTCCCGGGTGCACGTGCAGCTCGGCCTCCACCCCGCAGGACCACAGGGTGCGGGCGTAGGCGACGCACTCGTCGCGGAAGAGGTCCAGCGACCCGACCTCCACGTAGGCCGGGGCGATCCCCGTGGCGTCGACCAGGCGGGCCGGGGCCTCCACGGGCGTCACGTCGGGGCCGCCGGTGCGCTCGCCGAGCAGCGCCCTCCACCCGGTGAGGTTGTCCTGGTGCGACCACGTGGTGGTGCCCTCCAGGTGCGGGTCGGGGCTGCTGGTGCGGTCGTCGAGCATGGGGAAGACGAGCACCTGCCGGCTGACGGGCACGTCGGCCCCGCGCGCGAGCAGGGCCACCGCCGCGGCGATCCCGCCCCCGGCGGAGTCGCCCATCACCGCCACCCGCTGCGGGGCGACGCCCAGCTCGCCCGCGTGCCGGTGCAGCCAGCGCAGCGCGGCGAAGCCGTCGCGGGCGGGCACCTCGCCGCTCGCCTCGGGCGCGCGGCGGTAGTCGACCGACAGCACGGGCACGCCCGACCACTGCACGTGCTGGGCCACGAACGCGTCGTAGGCCTCCACCGACCCGCCCACCAGCCCCCCGCCGTGGAAGAAGACCACCGCAGAGCCCGGCGCCCGGTCCCGGTGGTGGTACCAGCGGACGGGCAGCAGCGCGCCGTCCTCCGCGGTCACCGCTGCGTCACGCCGTTCGACGTCGGGTGCGGGGTCAGAGCCGGCGAAGGCGACGGGCAGCGCCGCGTCGAGGACCGCCCGCAGCGCCAGGGCGTCGTGGTCGGAGCCCGGTGCGTCGGAGCCCGGTGCGCCGGAGCCCGGTGCGCCGGGGCCGGGCCCGGCCTCCGGCAGGCAGCCGGCGAAGACCGGGTCCAGCCGCAGCGCCATCACGCGACGGGACGGGTGCGGCGGAAGGACACCTTCCCGCCGCACAGCGTCAGGGCGACCGCGTTGCCGAGCAGACCGCCGTCCCCCCCGGGGTCGCGCTCGAGGACCACGAGGTCGGCGCAGTGGCCCGGCACGAGGCGGCCGACCTCGTGGTCCGCGGCGAAGGACGCCGCGGAGTCGACCGTGGCGTGCCGCAGCGCCTGGTCCAGGGGGACCACCGAGTGCGGGGTGTTCGCCGGCAGGTCGGGCTGGATCACCGACCTGCGGGTCGTGGCGATGTGGAGGTTGACCAGGGCCTCGTGCGGGGCGGTCGGCGCGTCCGTGCCGAAGGCGACCAGCGCGCCCGCCGCGCTGAACACCGGCCAGGGGTAGCCGCGCTCCGCGCGCTCGTCACCCAGCACCGCGCGCCAGTTCGGCTGGATGGCGGGGTCGGCGTGCACGGGCTGCACCGAGGCCGTGACGCCGAGCGCAGCCATGCGGGCGGGGGTGTCGTCGGCGACCACCTCGAGGTGCTCCAGCCGGGGACGGCGGTCCCACGGCGGGTTCTGCGCCACCACCGCCTCGAGCACGTCGAGCGCCACGGAGCTGGCGAGGTCGCCGATGGCGTGCACGGCCAGGCGCAGGCGGGCGGCGTCCGCTGCCGCCGCGACCGCGCGCAGGCGGTCGACGTCCCACATGAGGTCTCCGCTGCCCCCCGTGGTGTACGGGTGCGCCATCGCGGCGGTGCAGGCGTCGATGACGCCGTCCAGCACCAGCTTGACGCCGACGACCGACAGCCAGGGGGACGCCTGGTCGCCGCTGGTCGCCGCCACCTCCGCGGCGCGCTGCACCTGCGCGAGGTTCGCCTCGTCGTCCCCGGCGTCGGCCACCAGCCAGTGCGCGGCCACCCGGACCGGCAGCCGGCCGCCCTCCTCCTGCAGGAGCGCGCTCAGCGCTCGCCACCCGTCCTCGTCCATGCCCATGTCGACCACCGAGGTGACCCCGGCGGCGGCGAAGGCGTCCAGGGCGCGGCGCGCGTTCGCCACGCGGTCGGCGTCGCTGGTGGTGGCCGCGAGGTGCGCCCACGCGATCTCGTGGGCCGCGCGCTCGTAGAGCATGCCCGCAGGCTCGCCCGAGGGCAGCCGCGAGATGCGCCCGGCCGGCGGGTCCGGGGTGGAGGCGTCCACGCCCATGGCCCGCAGGCCCGCGGTGTTGGCCCACACGGAGTGCATGTCGTTGGAGTCGAGGAACACCGGGACGTCGGCCACGGCCTCGTCGATCATCGCCGCGGTCGGCTCGCCGTCCACGGCGTCGTAGAGCCACCCCTTGCCGCGCAGCGAGACCCCCGGGCCGAGGCGCTCGCGCTCCGCGCGCAGCCGGCGCTGGATCTCGGCCAGGTCCGCGGCGTCGGTGAGGGGGACGCTGGCCAGCGCCTGCCCCGTCCACACCAGGTGCACGTGGGAGTCGACGAACCCGGGCAGGACGACCCGTCCGCCGAGGTCGAGGACGGCGTCGCCCGCCGCGGGGACGGCGTCGCCGCCGACGGCGGTGATCCGGCCGTGCTCCACGACCACGGTCGTGGGGGCGCTCGGCGCCGACCGCGCGGCGGGGTCGAGCACCCGCGCCGAGGTGAGGACGGTGCGGTGCGCGGAGGGGCTCATCGGGTGGCCTCCTGCTCGGTGGGGGTGGCGGTGGGGGTGGGGGTGGGGGTGGGGGTGGGGGTGGGGCTGGGGGCGGACGGCGAGGGGCTGCCGACCGCGGCGGTGGCGCGCTGGCGCGCCTCGACGCGCGAGGACACCACCGCGACCGCCACCACCGGCACCACGAGCAGCCAGCTGGTGACGGCGATGGTCCAGCCGAAGCCCGGGTAGCCGAGGGTCTCGACCAGCCAGCCGCCCACGACGGGGGAGAAGCTGGAGCCGAACAGGTACACGCCGATCGCGGGTCCGGAGAAGCGCCCGGAGGCGTCCAGCGCCGCGGCGGTGGCGATGAAGTAGAGGAAGACCGCGATGTAGACGGTGTTCCAGGCGATCAGCACGACCGTGTAGGTGGTGGCGTCCGAGGTCATCGCCGCGGTGAGCTTGAGCGCTCCGCCGGCCACCAGGAACACCGCCAGCGGCACCGCGCGGCCCACCCTCTCGCCCACCAGCACCAGGACGACGGACGCGACGAAGCCGCCCGCGCTGGAGGCGCTCAGCACGAAGCCGAGCCCCGCGTCGGTGAGGCCGGCCTGGTCCGCCCCCATCGCGCCGGCCAGCGCCCAGACGGAGTCCTCGCTCACCGCCCAGAGGGCGAACATCGCGAGCAGGGCGATCCCGGCCACCGTGACCGACCTGCTGCGCGCGTCCGCCGCTGGCCCACCGCTCACCGGCGTCCCCACCGCCGGAGCCACCGAGGGCGCCGCGACCGGTGCCCGCGGCAGCCAGGCCGCCACCACGAACAGCGCCGCCGCTGCGGCTGCGACGAGCCCGAACACGCTGCCGGTGGTGATGCCGACGAGCGGCACGAGGGCCAGCACCACCGTGACCACAGCGCGGTTGACGAGCCCGTTGGCCGCGGAGACCCGGTTGGGGTTGCGCAGCGCTGCCAGCGCGGCGCCGCTGGCGGCCAGGGCGCCACCGGCACCGGCGCCGGCGAGCACCACGGCGGTGACCGTGACGGCCGCGGGCAGGCCGAGCGCCGCGACGGCGGAGGCCACCGCGGTGAGCGCCAGGCCCACCTGCCCCACGAGCACGCGCCGCCCGCCCTCGGCGAGCCGCGTGCAGGCGGTGCACGCCACGGCCGTCGCCAGCAGCGAGCCGGTCATGACGGCCCCGGCCTGCGTCTCGCCCGTGCCCAGGGAGTCCTGCAGCGCGAGCATCATGAAGGGCAGCAGGTTGGCGGCCAGCAGCCCCAGGGCCGACAGGCCGAAGGTGGAGACGGCCCGCCGCGGTGTCAGCGGCAGGCGGTGCTCGACGGTCGTCACGGGAACCTCGTCTCTCCGCCGGCGCTGCCGGTCGGTGTGGGGGGTCGGGCGGGGGACGGGCGGGGAGCTGGCCGGGCGCCTCCGCGGACGGGGGCGCCCGGTCCGCTCACCACCCGGTGGTGAGCACGTGGCCCAGGGCGTCGGCGAAGGCGTCGACCGACGCCCTGCTGACGCACAGCGGTGGTTTGATCTTCAGGACGTTGAGGTGGTCGCCGGTGGGCTGCATGACCACCCCCAGCTCCAGCAGCCGGTCGCAGATGGCGGCCGTCTCCTCGGTGGCGGGCTCGAGGGTCTCCGGGTCGCGGACGAACTCCACCCCGAGGTAGAGGCCCGACCCGTGGACGGTGCCGACGACCGCGTGCTCCCGGCCGAGGGCTTCCAGGCGCGCCTTGAGGTGGGCGCCCACCACGCGGGCGTTCTCCTGCAGGCCCTCGTCCTGGATGACGCCGAGCACGGCGGCGCCGACGGCCGCCGAGACCGGCGAGCCGCCGGTGGAGGAGAAGAAGTAGCCCTGCGTGCGGTACCGGTCGGCGATCTCGCGCCGGGTGATGACCGCCCCGAGCGGGTGCCCGGCCCCGACCGACTTGGCCACGGCCACGACGTCGGGCACCACCCCCTGCTGCTGGAAGCCCCAGAACCAGCTCCCCAGCCGGCCGAAGCCGACCTGCACCTCGTCGGCGATGACGACGCCCCCGTGGCGGCGCACCGCCGCGTACACCTGCTCGAGGTAGCCCTGGGGCAGGGCGACCCCTCCGGCGTTGCCGAAGAAGGTCTCGCAGATCAGCCCCGCCGGGGCCCGTCCCGAGGCGGCGAGGTCGTCGATGACGGCCACCGCCTCCGGGGCGTAGCGCCAGGCCTGCTCGCCGCGGTGGCGTCCGCGGTAGGAGTTCGCGGCGTCGACCGTGTGCACCCAGTCCGGGCGCGACTCCAGCGCTCCGGGGTTGTCCTGGAGGGAGGTGGAGACGGCGTCGCTGGCGTAGGTCCAGCCGTGGTACGCCTCGCGCATCGCGACCACGTCGCGCCGGCCGGTGCTCGCCATCGCCAGGCGGATCGCGAGGTCGGTGGCCTCGGAGCCGGAGTTGACGAAGAAGACCGTGTCCAGCTCGTCGGGGAGGGTGGCGGCCAGGCGCTCGGCGTACTCCGTGATGGCGCGGTAGTGGAAGCGCGAGTTGGTGTTGAGCAGGTGCATCTGGCGGCTGCCGGCCTCCACCACCCGCGGGTGCGCGTGGCCCACCGAGGCGACGTTGTTGACCATGTCGAGCAGCACGCGCCCGTCGACGTCCACGAGGTGCTCGCGCCAGCCGCGCTCGATGCGCGGGGGAGCGGCGTAGTAGTGCTCCTGCACCTCGGCCAGCACGCGGTGGCGCCGGGCGAGGACGTCGTCATCGGAGCTTCCTGCCTCCGGCCAGGGCGCGCCGACCGCTGCGCCCGGGTCGCCGGTCACCGCGCGCCACGCCCGCGCCAGGCGCGGGGTGGTGCGGGCCGGCGGCAGCCCGGTGCCCGCCCGGTGGCGCCGCACGACCAGCGGGGTGCGCGCGGGCAGCACCGCCTCGCCACCGCCGTCGTCACCGTCAGCGCCGTCGAGGGCGCCGGTGACGGTGACGACCTCGACGCCGTCGGTCCACGTCCACGCGCCGGTGGTGCGGGTGGTGCGGCCGCTGCCGGCCGCCAGGGGGGTCGGGTGCGCCAGCCACAGGGTGGTGCCCGTGGGGGTCCGGTCGGGGCCGGTGGGCAGCGGCTCACCGGCGGCGGCCAGCACCGGGCGCCCGGCGGGCAGCACCACGCGGTCGGCCCCGCCGTCGAGCTCGGCCAGCGCCGCCGCGTCGAGGTGTCCCGCCTCCAGCCAGGCCCCGCCGTCGTTGACCGGCGACTCCGTGGAGGCGTCGAGCGCGGCGGTGCGGGGCGCGGAGGGCAGCAGGGGCGCACCGGCCCACGCGGGCCCGGGCGCCGCGGGACGGGCCAGCGCCTCGCGCGTCACCGCCGTCAGCACCGCCAGCGGCACGGACGCCGCCTGCTCCAGCACCCGCATCTCGCGGTCGAGCGCCGAGGAGGCGTAGTCGTTCGCCTCGTCCAGGCGCACCTGCGCGCGTCCGCTCAGCACCAGGACCGCACCCCGCAGCACCACCAGCGGCCACAGGGCGGTCAGCTCCGCGTCGGTCAGGTGGCGGCGGCGGTCGAAGGCGCGGACGGCGGGCAGCGCGCTCTCGGGTGCGGCGCCGTCGTGGTGGAGCAGCGAGGACACCGTCACGGCGATCTCCCCGACCCGCCAGGAGGAGGTGACGTCGCCGAAGTCGATGACGGCGTCGGGCACCGCAGCGCCCTCGCGGCGCAGCACGTTGTCGTCGGTGACGTCGAAGTGGCCCGCCTGCACCGGCAGCTCGCCGGCCACCGGCGCCAGGGCCTCGCGGGCGGCGGTCGTGGCGCGGAGCACCGCGTCGCGCACGGCGGGGTCCGGCTCGGCCGGCAGGAGGGTGTCGACCACCCGGCCGGCGTGGCGCAGGTCCCACTGCAGCACCCGCGCGGTGGCGGGGTGCGCGAAGTCCGCCAGGGCCGAGCTGACCGCCGCGGCGAGCTCGCCCAGTCCCGCGACCACGGCGGGGGAGAGGTACCCCGACCCCGTGAGGGTGCGCCCTGCGACGTTCTCGATGACGCGCGCGTGCAGACGGCCCTGGGAGGTCTCCCACCACGCCGACATCGGACCGCGGGGCCCGTCGACGACGCGCGGGACGCGCAGCTGCGGGCTGCGCTCGGCCACGCGGGCCGCGGCGAGGTCCTGCATCTCGACCTCGGCCCCGCTGAAGGCGGGGTTGCTGATCTTCAGGACCCCCAGCGGCTCGCTCCCACCGCGCCGGAACAGGCGCAGGTTCTGGTCCTGCTGGCTGCCCAGGGGGCGCACGTCGACGTCCAGGCCGAAGGCGCCGGCGACCAGGCCCCGCACCTCCGCCTCGGACAGCGTGGGCGTGGGCAGGTCGACCTGGGTGAAGTAGTCGAAGACCCCGGCCGCGGGCGCCCCGGTCACAGCGGTGAGCCCGGCGTCGTGGCCACGTCGCCCGCGACGGCCCCCGCGGCGTCCCGCGCGAGCACCACCACCAGCGGGCCGAAGGGCGCCATCCACTCGCTGACCGCCGGCCCGCGGGCGTCCGCGGCGACCCGGACGCACCCCCGCAGGCGCCCCCCGTCGAGCTCGGCGGGCACGCGCACGCCGTCGACGTAGGCGGCGTGCTCCGCGGCGGTGCCGCCGGTCACGGTGGCGGTGAAGGTCACGACGTCCTCGGCGCCGGACCGCTCGACGCGCACCTCGTCGACCGCGACGCGCAGGTCTCCCTCGGCGGCTCGCCGCGGCTCGCCGAAGGCCGCCTCCTCGGGCAGGGCGGGCGTGCGCGGCGGCGCGGTGCGGCGCTCGCGGAGGGCGGCCACGGACGAGGCGAGCTGCACCAGCCGGGCGTCGGTGTGCGCGGCGCCGGCGATGGTCAGGCCCACCGGCATGCCGGTGTCGGCCATCGTGCCCATCGGCACGGTGACGGTGGGGATGCCGAGGTGGCGCGGCACGAGGTTGCCGTTGGAGACCCAGACGCCGTTGCGCCAGGCGACCTCGGCCGAGGCGGGGTCGACGTCGGCGTCGGCGGGGCCGACGTCCGCGGCTGCGGGGAAGACCACCGCGTCGAACCCCTCCGCCGCGAGCCAGTCCTCGAAGTCGGTGCGGCGGGCCTGCTCGAGGCCGCGCACCCCGGCCTCGAGGGTGGCGACGTCGCGCCAGTCCGGCTCCCACTGCTGCGCGCGGACGACGTAGCCGGAGATGTCGTAGGCGATGTCGAAGGGGAGGACCCCGTACCGGTCGGGCAGGGCGTCCGGCGGCGGGGGGAAGACGAGCGCGGGGTCGGCGTCGGCGAGGCGGTGCAGCGCCGGGTCGCCGTTCTGGCGCAGGAAGGCGTCCATGGCCCACACCGACAGGTCGCCGACCTCGTCGTGGAGGAACTCCTCGGTGACCAGTCCCCGGGCCACGAGCCCCCGGTCGCCCTCGTGGAGCTCCTCGTAGCGCTCCACCACGGGGAACGGCACCACCACCACCTCGGCTCCGGCGGCCTCGAGGTCGGCCCGCAGGGCCACCCACAGGTCCATGACGCTCTCGCGGGTGCGGATCGGGTACCGGCTGGTGGGGTCGGCGTTGACGTAGGTGCGGGGCACGGCCAGCCGGAGACCCGCCAGCGGCAGGTCCTCGAGGTCGGCGAAGGAGGGCGGGCGCACCTGCGAGGCGCGCGGCAGCTCCACCCACGGCTGCGTGCGCCAGAAGTCGCCCTCGGAGGTCTCGTCGTCGGCGACGACGACGTCGAGCACCAGGCGCAGGTCGGCGACCGAGCGGGTGTGGGGGACGACGACGTCCATCGTGGGCACCAGCGGCCAGTTGCCCCGCACGGAGATGACCCCGCGCGAGGGGGTGTAGGCCACGAGCGCGTTGTTCGAGGCGGGCGCGCGCCCGGACGACCAGGTCTCCTCGCCGAGCCCGAAGGCGGCGAAGCAGGCCGCCGTGGCGGTGCCGGAGCCGTTGGAGGAGCCGGAGCCGAAGGCGGAGGTGAGGAAGTCGGGGCTGTACGGGGACTCCGCGCGGCCGTGGACGCCGCGCTGCATGCCGCCGGCGGCCATCGGCGGCATGGTCGTGAGGCCCACCAGCACCGCCCCGGCGGCGCGCAGCCGGGAGATGGCGAAGGCGTCGTCCTGGGCGACGACGTCCCTGAAGGCGGGGGAGCCGCCGGCGACGGTGAGCCCGCGCACCGCGTAGCTGTCCTTGGCGGTGTAGGGGATGCCGTCCAGCGGGCCGAGCACCTCACCGCGGGCACGGCGCAGGTCGGCGGCGCGCGCCTCGGCGAGGGCCTCGGGGTTGAGCACCGGGACGGCGTTCAGCCGCGGACCGGTCCTGTCGAAGCGGCCGATGCGGTTCAGGTAGCGCGCCACCAGCTCGACGCTGCTCACGGCGCCGGCGTCCAGGGCGCTGCGCAGCGCCGCGACGTCCGCCTCGACCACGGAGAAGAGCTCGGTGCCCACGGCCGGAAACATACATCGTTTGTTTTACGGCGGGAAGGGTGCGACGCGCACTCCGGCAGGTGCTGCGTAGGCTCGTCGCCCGACCCCGGGAGGACCCCATCGCCCGACCGAAGACGCCGCTGCTCAGCCGCGAGCTCATCGCCAGCACGGCCCTCGCCCTCGTCGACCGCCACGGCGTGGAGGGCGCCAGCATCCGGCGGGTCGCCACCAAGCTGGGCGTCAACCCCACCTCGCTGTACAACCACGTGCCGGACCGGGCGGCGATGGTCGAGGACGTGCGGGCCCTCGTCTCCGCCCCCATCGACTCCCGCCCCCTGCGCGAGCTGGCGTGGGAGGAGGGGCTGCTCGCCTGGGCGCGCTCCTACCGGCGCGCCTTCGCCCGGCACCACCGGGCCGTGCCGCTGCTGATGACCACCCGCGCCTCGGCCCCGGTGCTGCTGGCCCAGTACGAGGACTTCGCCGTCGCCGCCGAGGCGGTGGGGTGGGGCAGCCGCGACGTGCTGCCCCTGCTCACCGCCTTCGAGTCCTTCATCCTCGGCAGCGTGCTGGACATGTCAGGGCCCAGCGTGGTGTTCGACCCGACCGGGCAGGAGGAGGCCTTCCCCCGCTTCGCGTCGGCCTTCGCCACGCTCGCCGAGGAGGACCCGCTCGACCCGGTGGCCACGCGCGCCTTCGAGGTGGGGCTGCGGATGCTGGTCGGCTCGTCGCGTCCGCCCCACCGCTGAGGAGCTGCCGGGCGCCGCTCCTCCTGCGCAGGTGCCGGTGCCGGTGCCGGTGTCGGTGCGGGGCGGGGCGGACGCGGGGGGCCGGACGCGTCTTGTGCGGTCCGCGCGACCGATCCACCCTGGGGAGGTGATCGCCGACGCGCTGCGCCGCCTCCTGGCGCGGTGGACCGCCCCCCGTGAGGAGTGGCTGCCCGAGGTGGCCGCCGTCGACCGGCAGGCGGCCGTCGCGATGACCTTGTGCACCTGCGGCCACATGTGGCACCTGCACGAGCACCCGCACGTCAGGACGGGCTGCGACGCCTGCTCCTGCCAGCGCTTCCGCCCCCTCGCGCCGCCGGAGACCAGAGCGCTCGGCTGAGCGGCCCGGCCCCCGGCCCGGCCCGGGTCCGCGGGCTCGTCAGAGGACGTCGGGCATCGGCTCGGCGAAGACGCGGAACCCCTCGCGACCGGCGTGCATCCGCCACAGGTGGCCGGCGAGCACGTCGGGGTCGTGGGTGGGGTGCCCCACGGCGATGCCCCCGGGGACGATCAGCTGGCCCACGTGCACGCCGTCGTCGGCGAGCACGTCGTGCAGCATCCGCGCGTACGCGCTCTCGCCGGCGAAGGCGACCGACGTCCCGGCCACCGCCGGGTTCGGGCGGGCGCCGCTGCCGCCGTTGACGAAGAGCAGGGTGCCCCGTCCGAGCGCGCGCATGCCGGGGAGCACCTCGCTCACCACCGCCTGCGGCCCCAGGACCGAGAACTCCACGGCGGCGCGCAGGTCCTCGACGTCGGTCTCGAGCACCGGACGCAGGAACTCGCGCTGCGGGACGGGGCTGTACTGCACCACCTCGACGGGCCCGAGCTCGTCGCCGGCCCGGCGCAGCGCGGCGCGCAGCGACGCCAGGTCGCGCACGCTCGCCGCGTAACCCCGCGCCGTGACGCCCTGGCGGCCCAGCTGCTCGGCGAGGGCGTCGACGTTCGCCTGGGTGCGCGACACCAGGGCGACGTCGAACCCCTCGGCCCCGAAGCGGCGCGCTGCGGCGGCGCCCAGGCCCGGTCCGGCTCCGATGATGGCGGCGGTGGTCATGGCGCCAGCCTGCGCCAGAGCGCAGGGACCGGTCCACCCGGACCCCCGCGGGGAAGGTCTGCGACCGTCTCCTTGCTGCACCCGGAGGACACCCCGACCCCCGGTGACGCAGGAGGACCTCGTGAGCTGGCAGGACACCCTGGGCGCCGTCGGCGTCTGGCGCGGCGTCGACGACACCGACGCCGAGACCGCTGCCGCCGCGGAGCGGCTCGGCTACGGGACCCTGTGGCTCGGCGGGTCCCCACCGGCGGACCTCACCGCCGCGGAGCGGTTGCTGGAGGCGACCAGCTCGATCGTCGTGGCCACCGGCATCACCAACATCTGGATGACGGACCCGGCGGAGCTGGCGGACGCCTACCACCGGGTCGACGCGCGGTTCCCCGGGCGGCTCCTGCTCGGGATCGGCTCGGGCCACCGCGAGGCCAGCCCGCAGCGGGCCCGGCCCCTGGAGGCGATGGGCCGCTACCTGGACGTCCTGGACGAGCGCGGGGTCCCCGCCTCCTCGCGGGTGCTGTCGGCGCTCGGTCCGAAGATGCTGCGGATGTCGGCCGAGCGCGCCGTCGGCACCCACCCCTACCTGACGATCCCCTCCCAGAGCGCGCAGATGCGGGAGGACCTGGGTCCCGGTGTGCTGGTCGCCCCCGAGCTGACGGTGGTGATGGACGACGACGTCGAGCGAGCCAGGGGGGCTGCGCGCGACTTCCTGCGCTTCTACCTCCAGCTCGACAACTACACGACGACCATGCACCGCGGTGGCTTCAGCGAGGCCGACACCGCGGCACCCGGCAGCGACCGGCTGGTCGACGAGGTCGTCGTGCACGGCGGTGCCGCGGCTCTGGGCGCCGGAGTCCGGGCCCACCTCGACGCCGGGGCGGACCACGTGTGCGTGCAGGTGCAGCCCGTCAGCGCCGACGTCGTCGCCGTGCTGACCGCCCTGGCGGCGGAGCTCGGCCTGCGCGAGGAGCGGCGCCGGGGGTGACCCGGCGTGGCGCCGACGAGCCCCCCGGGCCACGATCGACCCGCACCGCCAGCCCCCTCGCGAAGGAGCGAACCGTGGCAGGAACCGCGCCCGCCGACCCCAGCACCACCGACCCCAGTGCCACCGCGCCGCAGGTGCACCGGGGGCTGGCCGGTGTGGTCGCCGACACCACGGCGATCTCGAAGGTCGACCCGGCCTCCAACTCCCTGCTGTACCGCGGGTACCCGGTGCAGGAGCTGGCGCAGCGGTGCTCGTTCGAGCAGGTCGCGTGGCTGCTGTGGCACGGCGAGCTCCCCGACGACGCCCAGCTGGCCGACTTCACCCGCGCCGAGCGGGCCGGCCGCGCGCTCGACGAGCGGGTGCGCGCCGTCGTCGACCAGCTGCCGCTGTCCGCGCACCCGATGGACGTGGTGAGGACGGCGGTCAGCGCGCTGGGCGCCCTCGACCCGGACGCCGGCACCAGCACCCCCGAGGTCGAGGCGGCCAAGGCCGAGCGCCTGTTCGCGGCCCTGCCCGCGGTGGTCGCCCTCGCCCAGCGGCGGGCCCGCGGGCTCGACGTCGTCGCCCCGCGCGACGACCTGGGGTACGCGGCCAACTTCCTCTGGACGACCTTCGGCGAGGAGCCCGACCCGCACGTGGTGCGCGCCTTCGAGGTCTCGCTGGTGCTCTACGCCGAGCACTCGTTCAACGCCTCGACCTTCACGGCGCGGGTCGTGGCGTCCACGCTGTCCGACCTGCACTCCGCCGTCACGGCGGCCGTCGGTGCGCTGAAGGGCCCGCTGCACGGTGGTGCCAACGAGGCCGTCTGGGACGCCTTCGAGGAGATCGGCCCGGGGGAGGGCGCCCCGGAGCGGGCGCGCGCCTGGCTCCAGCGGGCGCTCGCCGAGCACCGCAAGATCATGGGCTTCGGCCACCGGGTGTACCGCTCGGGCGACTCCCGCGTCCCCACGATGCACGCCGCGCTCGTCGAGCTCGCCGGCCGGCTCGGCCGCCAGGACGTCCTGGACCTCTACGACGCGCTCGAGCAGGCGATGACCTCCGCCAAGGGCATCGCGCCGAACCTCGACTACCCCTCCGGCCCGGCGTACCACCTCATGGGCTTCGACACGGCGCTGTTCACGCCGATCTTCGTCGCCGCCCGGGTGGTCGGGTGGACGGCGCACGTGGTGGAGCAGCGCGCCTCGAACTCTCTGATCAGGCCCCTGTCGGCCTACGACGGCCCCGCCGAGCGCCACCTGCCCTGAGCGCCTGCCGTCCGGGCCAGCAGCTCAGGAGCCGACTCAGCCGGCACGGCGACGTGGTCGAGGCCGTGCCGACGCGACCAGCGGTCCCACATGCTCGCGTCCCCGGGAGGCGGCGTGGAGGGCTCCGCGGATGCGCCCCTTCGCTGTGACGACGCGGTCACGCTGAAGGGGCCGCTTCTCGGAGCGCTGCCGACAGGCTGACCGAACCCGCCAGGCCCCCGGTCGCTGCGCGCGGCACGTGCGGTCTGGTGGACGGCGTTCGGCGCCGCCCCGTGGGAGTGACCACCTGATCACGCTGATGGGGCGCATCGTCGGAGCCGACGGGCAGCGCGGCACGACGGCGGGTAGGCATGATCCTCGTGAGCACCGCTGGCACCACCGTCGACCACCGCCGCGCCGTCGTCATCGGCGCCGGCCCGGGACTGGGCGCGGGCGTCGCCCGCCGTTTCGCCCGCGAGGGCTTCGCGCTGACGCTGGTGGCCCGCAGCCAGGAGACCCTCGACGCCGTCGCGGGTGAGCTGCGCGCCGCCGGGGCGTCCGTCGACACCGCGACGGCGGACGCTGCCGACCCCACCGCCTTCCGCGCAGCTCTCGGCGCTCTCGCCGGGCAGACGGCGCCCGGCGTCGTGGTCTACAACATCGGGCTGGTGGTCAGCGACGGGCTGCTGACCAGTGACGAGGACCACCTCGTGCACGCCCTCTCCGTCGACGTGGTCGGTGCGCTCACCGCGGCGCAGGTCTTCACGCCCGCGATGCGTGCCGCCGGGCGCGGCACGTTCCTGGTCACCGGCGGCGGCCCGGCCCTGTACCCGGACCCCGAGCACGGCACCCTGACGATCGGCAAGTCCGCGCTGCGCTCCGCCGTCAGCGTGCTGCACGAGGAGCTGGCCGACGACGGGGTGCACGTCGCGAGCGTCACCGTCGTCGGCGTCATCGCTCCCGGCACGGCGCTCGACCCCGACGCGCTCGCGGAGGAGTACTGGGCGCTCCACTCCCAGCCGCGCGGGGAGTGGACGGTCGACACCGTCGTCGACGGCCGCTGACGCGGTTCAGGCCAGCCAGCGCCGCCAGCGGGAGGGCTCGACGTCGGCCAGCGGCTGTTCGCCCAGGGCCCAGGCGGCCTCGGTGACGTCGTCGGCGGTGAGGGTGACGACGTCGTCGCGCTCGAGGGCGTCGGGGGTCGCGCCGTCGCGGACCAGGCGCAGCGCCTGCCGGTTCAGGGCCTGCTCGAACAGGGTCCTGGCGAAGCGCGCGTTGCCGGTGCCGCCGCCCGAGCCCCCGCTCGCGGCAGCGCCGGCGAAGACGCGGCGGAGCACCGCGCGGGCCTCGTCGTCGAGGACGTATGCGTGCTGCTCCGCGGTACCGCTGAAGATGGCCACCAGCTCGTCGACGGAGTAGTCCGGGAAGGAGATCTCCCGGGCGAACCGGGAGCGCAGACCGGGGTTGGAGGCGAGGAAGGCGTCCATCAGCTGCGGGTAGCCGGCCACCACGACGACCAGGCGGTGGCGGTGGTCCTCCATGCGCTTGAGCAGCACCTCGATCGCCTCGGGACCGAAGTCGAGCCGGCCCTCGCCCTCGGGGGCCAGCGAGTACGCCTCGTCGATGAAGAGCACGCCGTCGAGGGCCTGCCGGATGACGCGGTCGGTCTTGATCGCGGTCGCACCGACGTACTGCCCGACGAGCGCGGCCCTGTCGACCTCGACGAGGTGGCCGCGCTGCAGCAGCCCGATGGCGCGGTACATCTCCGCGAGCAGCCGCGCCACGGTCGTCTTGCCGGTGCCGGGGTTGCCGAGGAAGACCAGGTGCTGGGACGTGGCGACCTCGGGCAGCCCGTGCTCCTTGCGGCGCGCCTGCACCTGCAGGAAGGCGACCAGCGCCCGCACCTGCTCCTTGACGCTGTCGAGCCCGACGAGGGCGTCGAGGTCCGCCTGCACCAGCGCCAGCGGGCGGGCCGGGGGCAGACGGGGGCGGAAGAGCTCGCCGAGGCGGTCCTCACCACCCTGGCCCGGGCGGGGGAGGTGCTCGCCGACGCGCTCGCCGAGGCGGCCAGCCGCCTGGCGCAGGTCGTCGAGGGGACGGCGGCGGGGAGCCATGCCCGGAGCGTAGGTCGACTCCGGCCGCACGGCTCCCCGCGACCTCAGGCAGCTCGGGTGGAGCTCACTCGGCGAGCAGCGCCCTCCCCGCACGCTCGACGATGCGGGCCAGCTCGCTGCGGGCGTCCGCACCGATGCTGGTCTCGACCGGGGTGCCGTCGACGGCACCCTCCACGAGGTGCTGCAGGGCCGCAGGAGCGACGTCCCACACCCGCATCCAGGTCTGCAGCTCCAGGGCCAGCTGGCCCTCGGCGTCCACGTGGAGGCTGGGGGCCGCCGAGGCGTCGCCGGGCGCCAGGAGGGCGGCGAGCGAGGGGGTCATCAGCCGATCACCGGAGCCAGGTGGTCCTCGAACGTGTCGGCCGTGAACGGCTTGGCGATCAGGAACAGCGCACCGGCCGCGGACGCGGTGGAGCGCATGTCGTCCGAGCCCTCGGAGGTGACG
>Ga0325403_1002665_pt1 | contig 15913 bp, 8 predicted proteins | sample PopdelMetagenome_19_FD_205665 | JGI IMG/M metagenome (GOLD analysis project Ga0325403, IMG submission 205665) | Populus deltoides microbial communities from Bellville, Georgia, United States - Xylem-PdKOR-R4 | ecosystem: Host-associated > Plants > Phyllosphere > Stem > Wood/Secondary xylem...
AGAATCACGTTTCCTATTCACATACCTAATTCAACCATACAAGATTGCCAACAAAGAGATTTCAAATTTCCCGATTATTTTGGAAAGAGATTGCAAGACGCATTCTTCTTGTGTGCCATTACACACACAAACAGGAGCTCAAAAAGCTGACAGCAAAACGAAGATAAGCTTTAATCTGGTGAAGGCATAGCAACAATAACTATACGACGAACATGCAAAAACTACTGGATTTCTAAAATCATGCAAGGAGCAGTATACAATGGAAGAGCAATGACCTACAACTATATTAACAATAGCAGCTACAGCACTGGTACAGGCCACAAAGGGCCACTTGCACACTTTGCGGCTGAACTCAACAAATTTTTCCATTAAATTATACACCATCCTTGAGAAAAATCATAAATGGCTCGGCCTTCTTTTACCAGCATCTGTCCTCAACCTCTTTACAGGATTTGCCCAACCAACACTCCCCACACCACCATTTGGTGGTTGTGGTTGGTTCACCCACCCTTGCTGATGCCTATTCTGCTGGCTCAGTCTCGCATCTTTAGGTATTGAATTCAAAACAGGACTAGTATTCAGTCTCGCATCTTTAGGTATTGAATTCAAAACAGGACTCGTGATATTACGGCCCATGCTAGGGGGGGAGACAGGACCACTTGATCCAGTCCTCGACCTCACTGCTGACTTGTCCCGGTCTTTCCTCTTCTTCTTGCAGATAACCAACTCCCCTGGATGCAGTGGAGAATCATCCTGACGATATTGTTCCCTGCTACTGCCACTGCCACTTCCACTCCCAACCCTTGTTTCCTTCTGGGGCACACGGACGCTCCTAATGTCTTCACTCTTAGGGATGGATCCTCGCTGCATTGGCTTATGGGTAGTGCTGTTGTCAGGTTCCACATTATTTATTGACTTGTTTCTCTTGCTTAGGCCAAGAGCAGCTTGTTTTGCAGACAGAGCAGAAACGGAAGTTGATGATGGGCCAGAGAAAGATAGAGCGTTCCTGGCCTCTCGGAAATCGGTGTCTGGAAATGCAATCTTCAAGATATCAAAAAAGAGATCATGCACCTTTCTTGCTTCAGTTCTAACCTGCATGATGTAAACATACCTTGAGATTCTAACTTGTTTTGAAGTTCGACCAAGTGGATTAGCTCTGGTAATTGGCACCATTGGGAGTTAAGGCAGCTAATTGAAGTAATAGATAGAAGAAATCACAAAATTCCATTGTTCTGACAACTGAGCATATGTTCACTTATATACAGGGAAGAATTTGGAAATTTTGATTCACATGAAAATCATGCGATGTAACCAAAGGATAAGCTTTTGGCAAGCAGAGTGTTCAAGAACAACAATAAAGAAGAATAGTTCCCAACCTTTTTTTGTCTCATCCTTTAATGGGATAATAGATCAAACCTTAAAATCAAAAGTTGAACTGTGGTACATACAGAAATGATGTTTCCATAAATTACTCAATCATACCAGTCCATTATGTTTAAGTGCGAGAAAAAGAAAACCAAAACAAGAAATATTTAATTGGACATTTCAAAATTATATCCAAAATGTTTGCATAGAAAAGAATTTAAAAATCTTGTAAATGAATGATACTACGAAACAGATAATATGACATCTCCCAAGAGGGAATAACACAACTTTTATAAAAGAAAGATAATAGAGCACTTTAGAAATTGGTTATGCATGACTGGACACAAATTCCACATCAAATCATTGACAAATGCCATACTATAAAAATGTTTCAAAGAGATCATATTCATGCTCCAACAGGATATCCAGAGACATCGCCAGTAGCATTTTCCAGGAGAAAATGTTTTAGATAAAAAATTGTTGAAGTGAAAGTTTGGATGAGAAATCATACCTCATGTGAGAACCCATAAAATTGCATTGCACCCTTTAACATGAATTGCACGTCAAGCACAAGCTCCATCACTCCACTATACTCCAATCTGTCAACACGCTGTTCAATCTTCCGTAAATCCAAAAGATTAGTTCCAGCACCACTTACGTGACCAGAATTTTCAATCCTCTTCCACAAATCAGCTAGAAGAGGTACAATTTGTTGTCCTTCCTTGTCTATCCTCTTTTGGAACTTGCCAATAACATTCTTACACTGCACAATTGAAACTTCCAGTTAATATACAGAAATATGATTAACTAGGGACAGACAATTAAAAAAAAAGAGTCTACACTTGATGTAAAGAACATCATGTGCCAAGCCAATCTTGATTTTCCACTGTCAAGCCTCTTTTAGGCACATATGACCTATCCAATTACATTATATTAACAAGACAAAATAAATTAGAATAATAAATGAACTGAGTTCATACCCTTCTCTGGATGACATCAGACATCTTGGTGCCCAAAGATGAAGTACCACTTGTACTTGGAACTTTACCATCCAGACTCACTCTGGAGTGTTCAGTAGCATCCTCTGCTGGAGCAGACTGCAAATGCAATATGCCAGATTTTGGCGAAGCATGTAACTTAGGTGTTTTGGCTATTCTTCTTGAAGGTAAATTTCGCCTACTTGTTGAGGAATCAATCTGATCATGCTTGAATCCACTAGGCTCTACTAATGCTTTCATTTCAGTATCGCTCCTCAACTGTGCTTGATATTTATGATCCATTTGGAATGGCAACAAACAAGAATCTCCACGTTGCACATCATTGCTAGACTTCTCCTCTGGCCTTTCAACAGTGTGACGGGGTCGAAGACGAATACTACGTTTTCGTTTAATCTTAGGTTGCAGAACCTGTTCATCTTCACCTTCGTCGCGATCATGCATCCAACTTCCAGATTGCTGGTGATCCACGTGAGAATCTCCAGACACGGCAATTTCCCCCTCTTCTAATTCATCTGGCTGTACAATATTAATGGAACAGTAAATGGATAGCAATACTACCCAAGTCAGTAATGAAGCACAAGAATAGGTATAGAAGGAACATACCAGCTTTTTGGGAAGTGAACCTGGTCTAGCATCTAATGCAGAAAGTGACCCGAATTTCTGAGGAGAGACAGGAGAGATCATTCGTGTAACTCTTTGGCTGTCAGAGGATGATCCTGAGGAACCAGCTTCATCTAGTACATCATTATTTCTAGTGCTTTCCAAAGCTCCGTGACACTCATACCCACCATCACACGGGGGACCATCATCTTCTGATTGGTCCTTGTTAATGGGCGGTGCCCCAACAGCATCACTGGATTCATCATCTTCAATTTCTTGAATTTCTCCCTCTTCTTCATGTGCAGAATAACCGTTTCTCTCGTCAGAACTTGCCTCAGAATAGTCTCCATTTTCATCATCGATTTCCTTGTAATTAGGAGACTTTTTCCCCTTTGGCCGCACCCGTTTTCTTTCAGTTTCCATTTCACCGGAAACCATACCCATAACATCAGCAAAAAGGATAGCTTTTGATGGTTTCTTTGATAGAATAGCAATAGTACCATCCACTTCTTTTGAACTGGCTCGAAGCCATTTAGGTACCTGATCATACCTCGTCATCTCCTCAGTCCAATCAAACTCTTCATCCATTTGATCAAATAATTCAACTTCATCTTTACTCCTGGCTATCATGCGATTAACCTCTTGGAGTGATGGAACATCATGCATAGTTTCTTGATACCGCTCCTCATCATGCAATAATGTCTCTAAAGTCATTCGCCTCTCCTCATGTGTTGTTCTTTGATCAAAACGCCCAGCATTGATAACCTCATCAGCCATGTCAATCTTATATTGCTGGATGTTATTCCTTATTAGGCTCTCAATAGAACCCATATATCGATCCTTACCAACAAGGTCATCTTCTAAATCAACGGTGCCTCCACTTCTTAATTCATCCTCTTTTTGACAGCTAGAAATTTTGTCAACAACTGCTTCCATATAAATGACTTTGACTTCTCTTGTCTGTCCAATCCGGTGGGCTCTAGCAACTGCCTGTTCCTCATTCTTAGGGTTTGGATCAGGATCATATATGATAACTGTGTCAGCTGACTGAAGATTAAGACCCCTTCCAGCAGCACGAATACTAAGCAAGAAAATAAAGCAGTCTGAATCATGGCTATTAAAGTCCACGATAGCTGATTCACGATCTTCAAGGCTAGTTGTTCCATCAATCCTTCTGTATACCAGTCGGCGCCATTGCAAGTATTCCTCCAATATATCAAGGAGTTTTGTCATGGTACTAAAGAGTAGTACCCGATGGCCTGTTCTTTGAAGTTTTATGAGAATCCTATCCAGAATCCATAGTTTCCCACAAGATTGAACAAGGAAATCCTTGGATAAGTCATTGAAATATGGGTAATTAAGCAAAGGATGATTGCAAGTTTTTCGGAGCTCCATACATCTGTTATTTAAAGTTTTGTACACCTTAGGCTGGTATGCTGGATTTTTTTGAGCCCTGAGCTTCTCATCCTCAGGGTCAACTCGAATAGTGCCAGTAGATTTGATCCAATCATAAATTGTACTCTGTATAGAAGACATTCTACACCTCAAGACAATGGAAACCTGCAATGTAGCACTGTATTAGAATCCACCACATGAAAACATCATGATTGACGAGGACAAATTAATGCCATACCTTGGGTGGAAGTGAACCTTCCACGTCTTGAACACGACGTCTGAGCATAAAAGGCTCTAGAATTTGATGAAGTCGATGAATTATGATCACCTTCTTTTCAGTTTCAAGCCAGTCATCCTCTCCATCATGCATTGGAGCTTCCTTTTGGAAGGGCTTTGAGAACCAATCATGAAATGCTTTACGATTATCAAAAACTTCTGGCAGAAGTAGATTCAAGAGTGACCATAGCTCCTTCAAGTCATTCTGCAGAACCCAAAATCAATCCGTGTAAAGTCATAGCCAAAACTCATTGTTGACGGAATTAAAATTGAATTTGAGCTATTATTTTTCTCAATATCACAATATTGCTTCATATATGTCAAATTGAGACTCTAATTTTCATTTGTAAACTGCAGAGGTTCCAATCTATTGACCATTATCTTGAAAGTTTTTTGCAGGTCTTATCCAAAAAGTAAGAAGACATCTAACCAAGAATCATAATATGTGCAAACAGAAACATATTAGCAGATGTAACAGGACCACTGACAGAAGGAAATTTTCCTTGCTTTCCTACAGGATCATGAAGTGGAAAGAAGACGACATGAATACACTAGTATATCACAAACATCCTACTCACATACAACCAAGTTTTGCAAATCTTGCTGATTCTCCATTTTTTAAACTTAGTATCTGTAATTGTGGGAATGCTTGGATGCTGTAAGTCTGAATTGAAGTTTTACTTGCTCTGCTACATATAAGATAAAGCTGACAATTTGATTAAAAAAAAATCTGTAACGTAGGTTTTTTTTCCCTTGTGTACACCGTTAAAGCATTTTTACCCGTTCTTGGTTAGTTTAAACAGAATGCCATTTAGAAATGATATGAAATTTATATACATGACCTATGCAGCTGAGGAGATCTCTAAGTTAAATATAATAAGACCCAAACACGGTTTTTTGGTTAAAGTAAGGTTCAGAAGAGCAACAGCCATTTTGTGCATGATTGTGAATACACAGCAGCGCACAGATAAATACCAAGAAAGATATCAAGGCTGCATTTGGACAATGGGGGGGGGGGGTGGTTGGTGGGCATGTGACGAGAATAGAATATTATACTCTCTTTGTGTTTAGAAGGAAATGTAAAAATAAATAAAAAAGTAATCAAGGGAAAAAAGAACCAAGGCTAAATATGTACTAGTCCTGCAAAACAAAGCTGATCTATAAAATCAAATGTGAAAGTGTGCATCTATGTAAATCAATCCAGTAAAAACTGAAAGGATTATCTTTCTCATTTTCTCTCATGTTGGTGAAAGAAAATGAGTCCAAGGAGAAACTTTTGTCCCCAACTTCTATTACTCACTTTTTCGCCCTTCTTCTAAACAGAAGTAATCCTGCTGCGCTACCTGCGGGTAATAGCAAGAGAGTGAAGAACAATGATCTTCCAAACAAAATGAGTGTTTCAGTCTGTGCTTCTGAAATAGGACTCCTTACTTGACTTCGGAATGGGATGAGGGATCTAATACAGAATTCCTAGCCATCACACCACCTATTCTTCCTCCAATTTTCTTCCTGCTTTCACTCTTTCCTCCCATTCCTCCTCTCCCAAACATGCTCTAAATTACAGTTAGGCCATGGAAGCACAAACTAGCCAAGACTTCAAAACTGTATTCTAGATCTAAGTTTTCCCCAAGACACACAGATTAGCATTTGAGTAACAATGGTGTGTAGCTATAAAATAGACAGTTTTAACAGACCTGTAATGGTGTCCCTGTGAGAAGTAAGCGCCTCTGGCAGCGATATCTATCAAGATCACGGGCTAAAACTGACTCCCTGTCCTTCATTCTCTGTGCCTCGTCAATTATGATGTACTTCCAATCAACTTTAGAAAGTTTTGACCGGTCATACATGATGAACTCATAAGTTGTCACGAGGACATTAAATTTCATGGCAGAAACCTCCTACAGAGTTACAGTAAAAGAAAGCTCAGCAATTCATGATAAATCTGAAGAGTGAAAAACAAATGAGCAAGTAAATGTGTTCTTCTTACTTGGGAAAATAATTTTGACCGCTGATCCTTTCCACCAACATAATAAATGCAGGACACAGATGGCAGCCAGTTGTGTAGCTCGCTCTGCAGCATGAACTCGGTCAGACATCAAAAAACACTAAAAAATCCTGTGAATAAATATGCAACTAAGAGTAACTAACCTTCCAATTCACCAAAACAGCATTAGGAACGATTATAAGATGTGGTCCATAGTTTCCTTTGAATTCCATTAGATAAGCAATCAATGCCATCACCTGCATAGGAACAAAATTATTTAAGAATAGCACACAAAACAAAAAATGTCCATTATGTCATCTATAAATTATTCTAGTTGACTACCAATGGAAAAGTGTCAATGGGTTCACCATTCACATGCAAAAGACCAATAAGTTCGTTATGCAACTTTTCATTCCACAAAATCTCAATTTTATATACTCCATAATTGAGATTCTAAACCATCAATTTATCCTTCATTATTTCACAACTATCAGCTCAATTATAAGAATTGTTCTCAGATTCGCATGCAAGTTTCCTAAAAGAGAACAGGTACATGCACCATTCTTCTTCTTTTTTCAACATGTATAACTGTTAATTTGCTCAACATTTTTATAGTTCAGGTCAAAAACTACAATTCTTATCTAGTTACTTTTTTCTTACATATATAAATGTATATATAAGGAAAAAAGGTTTTTAGACTTGGATTTTCATGGCAATAAGTTTCTTTATATGTAATCAGCTAAAGCTTTAGAATTTTTAATTACTTCTCGTATTTAAAAGTGAACATTTTCTTAGGACATATAACTTCATATTTTTTTTAATTTATGTCTTTAATCATTGACACAACAAATTCACCTTTAGGTTATTAGATTTTTTCCTCAAAAAGAAAAGTTTATAGGATTTTTAATAGGCAATGCAAAATTTCGGAGGGTAATTTAGGAAGCATGTAAAGAAATAAACTCCTGTAAAATAAAATTATTATAGGTGAATTTATTGGTGAATTGGTCTGTTGCTTGAGAGAAGTGAAATTACTAATAATTTTTCCAAGAACAAAGGATCCATTTATGAGGCATGGAGTTCAGAGACATTAAACCTCTAGGGTTTTGAAAGCAAATAAATGGGATTTGTTTTCAAATATTTCATTTTTTGAAAGGATGTGGTTTAAAGGCTTAAGCTTCCATAAAAAGAAGAGGCTTGAGCCAACAGAAACAAACCTGTACAGTCTTTCCAAGCCCCATCTCATCTGCCAAGATTCCATTTAATTTGTTGTTATACAAAGAAAGCATCCACTGCAACCCAACCTGAGGGGGGCAAACAAGCACACAAACATAAATAGCTTAAGAAACTTGTAACATGAGAAGGCTTAAAATGTAGCAAAAAGAAAATGAAATAAAATAAAAAATACACCAAAGATTAGTGGCCTACAAGCTGATAGTCTCGTAAGGTTCCAACTCGTAACATAGATGGTTGCCTTATGACCCTTTCATTCACAGCATGTGCAAGATTGTAATATCTGTTAACAGGGAATGACAAAGCATAAACTGTTACAATCAAACATCAATTTTGTACAGGATGAAAATGTGGAAGTAAATTATGTATGCGAAGATCATTAGTGGCATGTGTTAGATGCCTTTAGGATATATTGTATAGCACACAGAAGCCTCCATCTCTTGGAACCAACTACACCCACTCAGCACTTAATAAATCGAATAACCAGTTCACTCCTCTCCTCAATGTAGGAAACATGACAAATATAATCAAACAAATAACTTACTTGTTAACAGATGAACTGTCCCTGGGTGCATTCATTTCCACAAACCGGTTTCTTATCAATACTTCCTCACCAGCACAAGCTGCAGCTGCTCGTACTTCTTCTTCTGATAGGCCCTTTAATCAACAATAAAACTAGATGAATTAGCAGTTCCAAACCAAATCTCACATAAAGAATATGAAAAGGAAATCCATGCATCAGAATTTATAAAGAAAAGGGGGGGATTTTTGGTATATAGCTAAGAGGCAGGAATCTTAATTTTACGATAAAAAATAAAACATGAACATCTAATTGGTGGGTTGCTGGGAGGGAGGGAAGGGGGTGGGGAGTGAATAAATCATGCCTGCAGTCGTGCAGCTCCTGCTGCGGCATTAGCTGCCTCCTCCACTTCCTGCTGATTCTTAGCAGCTGTTATTTTACCACCCAGCTTATGGAGATATTCTTCTGTCTGAGTCAAGAATGACGAGAGAACGGCATATCTCTCAGAAGCATCGCCTGAGATGCTAGTCTGTTGCTCCAACAACATTTCTCTATACCTTTCAACATCGTTGTTCTTCAATGCCTCCATCCTTTTATTTCGGTCATCATCCCTTCTCTTTGAAAACTCCCTCAACATTCTCTCATGGTATTTAGCAACTCCTCTGTTACGGGCAGTACGTGCATCCCGGATGGCCCAATGAGTCTCAAGAAGTTTCTTGCGCCACTGCATGATGGATTTCAATTGCTTCTCTCTTATGGCTTTTTGAGAGGCCTGTACCTGCCTCGTCAGCTCCATCCGTTGACGCTCACATAGCCGAACAAACTTCCTATATAGTCTGTCAGGCATTGCCATGATTTCCTGTTGCTGTTGATCAACGTCATCCCTTAAACGTGCCTGTAGATCCAAAAGCCTAAGCTTTTTCTCTTCAATCTGTAACCGCAACACAAGATCTGGTCTAATCCTTTTCCTCTCTAAATTTACTGCTAGTAGACCATTGATTTTCTTCAAATTCTCTGACCTTTTCTCGTTAAGCATTTCCATGCCTTCCTCAAAAAGAAGATCTTTGACGTCATAGGTCAATGTTAGGTTATTATTCGTGTTAATCATCCCAGTTGACCCAACAGAGTCATGTTTCCTAGTAAAAAAGGGAAAATCAAATAATGGTCCATGATACTTTCTGGCAGAGCCGGTATCTTTCGGCTGGACCACAGTGCTTGCTTGTGCAGGTTTCTTAGCTTGCATAGCATCAGATGCTGGAAACTGTGAAGCAACGCCCCTTCCCCTATCTGCTGCTAGATCACTTCTAACAGGAGTTTTCAGAAGTCCATGTTCAGTCTCCTGATCTGAATTGACAGAACATGTAGCAGTTTGCTGCTCTTCTTTCCCAGAAGCCACAAGGGGAGTGGGTTCCTTCATCACAGCCGGTGCCTTTTGCATATGCATGGTTGAGACGGTTGCTTTCTCATCACCCGTAAAAACTTCCTCTTTAGAAAAATTCTGTCCATTCATAGATAGCATTGCTTTCGAACCCTTATCATTGGACTCCAGATGCCTTGCTTGGTCTTCAGCAATCTTTCCACCCGACCTGTCCACATTACTTCCTCCTGCAGGGAGAAGTTGTTGCTGCAGCTGCAGCTCAAGGGGTGGTGGAGCAATAGCTCGAAGAAGCTCTTGTGGAAGAGTACCTTCTCCTTTCTATCAAGCCAAAAAAAAAAAACATATGATCCACTGAGAACTTATTAAGTCAATTGAAATTTTCAAGTGGATATTAAGAAAATGTGAGTGGCAAGTAAAAGACTTTTAGACCTTCAGTCGCCTAAATGCTAGAATTTGAGCCTTCAGAACATGCAGCTGCTGTTTAGTGAACCCAGCGCGCTGTTGTGCCATCTGGACAGCTAGCCTGCCTTGTGAAGAGAAGTGGTTGCCCAAGCCTCCGTCATTAGAAGGACCAGCAGACTGTGGAGAAGATCGATTCAGCTGCCTGAATTGCTGTGTCTGTGAAGTTTCTGAGCTGTTTAATGCATTTTTTGAAGGCAGAGTATGATCTGCACCTTGGCTTGAGTTTGCAGGCATTCCATTTCCAAGCACAACTGCCTGTCGAGGAGCTGCTTGGTTCTCTCTGCTGTGAAAAGCCTGCTGCTGCATTGTGAGGTTGTTAGGGTTATTCACTATGCCTCCACTGGAAGTTGAGCCAAAGGGACCAGATGGAACAGTTTGCCTGGTTTTTGCAGAGCCAGACTGCCCAGAGATATCACTAGATGCATTTGCATGAGGAGAACTCTCGTTTGCAATGGATGGAGAAGCAACCTGTGGCTTTGACACAGGGAGATGTGATGATTGTCCACTAGTATTATTTTCATTTGCCTTTAGTTGTGCAGCCATCCTTGCCTGCATGACTGGAATAAGCTTCGCCATCAAGTTGGCATTTGCAGGTTGTGCCAGATCAATGTTGCGCTCAAGTGCCCATGCTTGCATTGCTTGCATCTGAGCAGCCATTGTGAGCTGGTTGTTTGCCATGTTTTGGATGTTTTGCTGAACCTGTGGTGCCTGCATGGGTCTAGTAACATTTGCAGGCATTTGTTTTCCAATGGCAGTAGGCTGGATTGGAGACTTTTGCTCATTCCTCTGTTCAGAGGCTTGCTGCTGACCTTGTTCCACTTGTTTTTCACCACGAGAAAAATGTTCAGATGGGTTCTTAGAAGATGAAGCCTGAGCCTGATTTGCCGACTGCATGGACATGAGTTCCTGCATTTTCAAATTTCCCACCCGCTTGTCATGATCCTTTCCAGCAGGAGAGCCCAGTGTTCCTACTTTAGCTTGTTGCTGAGACTGCATTGCCAAAGCTGACTTTTGTTGGGCGGCCTGGAAAGCATATTGAAGATATGCTTGTTGAATTGGGTTCAAAGCCTGTTGCTCAACACCTTGATTCCTATTCTGTCCGTCCTGAGAGGAACCATGTTGTCGAGCCAAATCAAATAATTGCCTGGACTGTTGAGGTATTTGCATTGAGCCTGGAGATGAAGCAAAATTGTTCCCTCCTGTAACTCCTTGAAGAGTCCCAGCTTGATAAGCTAGAAGGGTTTCATTCCCTTCGGGTTTTCTAAGTAATTGTTGCTGTAATGCCTGCATGCACAGTTAGAAATATAAAACAAATGCTACCAAAATTTCACCTAAAAATGAAAGTGCAAACTACCCTTGCCCGTAAGGAAATCTTAGGAATAAACACAATATCATACAATTCACAAAGTACACAAAATTGGATTTGGAAACAAGCACGAAGATGGTCAACCGAGCACTAGAATCGCCACTGCACCTTCATATTGACAAGAATCTAAAAGAGAAAGCAAAATAAATGAATGCATGATGCATCTACAGATTAATTTTATGCAAACTGCGCCATAAATTTTCAGTACAAGAAAAAAAACCTCCATCTAAAATTGCAGCTCAAAAAACAATGCCGGCAAAACACGACAGATAACAAGAACCATAAAATTAGACAGATTCCACCATGAACACCAAGTATGATACTTCTGCAGGATTATTCCATAATCCCAATTAAAAAAAAGGGCTCTTTATTTTTTTTCTAAAAAAAAGTTAAAGAAATAAAATATAATAATAATATCCACATAAACTAACAAGGAAAACAACAGACATGATTAAACATCACCCAGATAAGGAATGCCAACTGCTAAAACAAAATACCCAATAGCAGGACCCGCGCTTAGTTGTCATTGATCTTCAATATTGAAACAAACCCCCGAGCAAACTCAGATGCTTAATTACACCTCAAAATAATTTAAATTCCTAATCTTCTCCTAAGATTAAATGCATGCTTAGTGTGCCTCCTCCAAACTCGTGATTAATAAAAAATTCAAAAAACTAATCAATCACATTGATTACAACTGGAATTCACTAATCACACGCATCAATTAATCAAATTTGATAAATTGAAAAGAAAAACCTTACCTGCCTAGACTGCTGCTGCTGCTGTACCGAATCAAATCCCAACTGAAGGTTCCATACAGCAGCAGACGAAGACGAAGACGAAGGCGATGCTGCAGCCGATGATGTGGACCCCGCACGCCCAGCCGGTCCTACCCAACTGGGCCCCCCTCCTCCACCACCACCAGATTGCATACAAATTTACTCTTTAAACCCCAAGTTGATGACATAAACCAAAAAAAAAGTCATGTCCGAACAGAAAAGAAATCAAAAGCTAAAATGGTGTTGTTAAAAAATCCCTCCAAAAATTTGAATAGAACTTCAATTTTACCCTCCGATCCCAACGTTACAAAAATAAAAACAGAACTTGCTTGCTGCCTTTTAGCCTATCAGTCCACTTTCTCTCTCTAGGTTTTCGGATTTTCGCACACTACAAAAAAGGCGAGAATATCGGTGAAGTGAAGAGGAATGGATCCTGCAAGAGAGAGAAGAGACAGAGCAGGTGACTGATTGTTTTTCACTCTCACTGAAACTCGCGATTCGATGTCGAGAGAAACAAAAATAAAGAAAGAAACAAAAAAAGGGTGTTGAGAGTCAAACAAACCCTAAAGATTTGTTGGTTTTATTTCGGGTTTTTATTTTTTTAAAACAAAAAAAGGGAGGGGGGGGAGGGTGTAAATTGGGGTTGGTAATGAGTGAGTTTTTTGCCTTTTATTTTATTTATATTCTTATGTTAGGGTGGGGTCTACGTGACTCCTGCTGCTACAAGTTTACGAAAAGGTAGGGTATGAGTTTAACCTGCACTTTGGTTATAATTACTGTTTTAGTCCTTCGGTTCATGGGATGTGAGATCTCTCTAATATTAGGTTCCTGCGAGCTCCTTCGATGTGAATGCGTGCCCTGCCACGTGGAGAGAATTTCTCGCAGGATTGGTGACCTGCGCTACACTCTACTAACTACAGATCAGAACAATTTTCTAACATCATAGAGAATGTTTAGGTGCAGCTGACGTGTCTTAGATAAATCATATATATGTAACTCGTTGTTCGTAAAATATTTTTATTTTATATAAAAAAACTGTATATATAAATTTCTTCAATGCATTTTTATAGTTAACAAAATTTAAGTACAAATTAAAAAATTTATACATATGTGTAATCAGTATATCGAAAACTATATATGCAAAAAAAAATTATTAACAATATCTAAAAATAAAATTTGAAAAATCAAGAGATAGATATTGATCAAAATATTTAATCTCGAAAGATAGGATATTTACCATGTTATGTTCGCTAATTTTTTTATTTAAAAAAATAGATACACAAATTAAATTGATTGAATAAAATAAAAGAGAAACAAACATCATCCAAGGTTGTACATATTAGAAATATTATCTGAAAATAATATTTTTTATTCTCAAAAATAAAGTTTATCAATACAAAAGATAAAAATTATAGATAAAAAAAAACTCTTCAAATTTAAATACATAGCTAAAAAAATAATTGACATCTAAAAGAGGTTCTACAAATTAAATTAAAAAGAGAAAATGTAGTAATTTAAATATAAATTAACAAAATTTAGAGAGAAAATCACAAAAAAGAATCATTAATTTCTTAAGAAAAAAAATAGAAAAAAAAGAGAAGCATATGGTAGGCACTGCTTTGCTTGGCCCATTTTGCCAAACCCCGCGTGATTAGGTTCTTAATTTATTTTTATTTTGTAATTGGGGTGAATGTTCGCCCTAAATTGTTTTGAAAAAAAAATCAGATGACGCATTATATGACTTGCTCAGATTCCAGCCACTGTGATGGTTGGAAAATCAAGGTTTAAGTTTTTTATCCAAAAACCTATTTTTTACCTAAAATATCTATAAAACACACCGTAAAAACCGTGATAAACTTGTTTATGGCCTAAAAAACCGAAATTAACTCGAGCTCGGATATTTTTTTCACAAACTTAAAAGGTACAAAAACACCATAATCTAGCAACCTATCTCAACCAAAGACTAAAAAAATAACAAAAATAAACTCACCAAAATTGAATTGGAAAAATATTAAGGTACTTCAATTATATAATTTGTGTGTTTTTAAAAGCGTTGTGACTAAAGTGCATCTTTTGCAAAACTTATAACATGTCACCCATGTTTGATGCTTTTTTTATTTTGATCTATCTTCTTTCAATCCAACCTTTTCATAATAAATTAAAATCCATTGGTCTTTAAATAGAACTATATTATTGAAAAAAAAGTTTGAGGACCAAATTAAAAAGATATAAAATTTTGCATAGTGAATCTACAGTAATGTGTGAGAGGACAATGAAGCCTTGCACAGTGGAAAAAATCATGTCTTTTAAAGCAATACTTAATAAAAATTCACGGCTATACAATAGACATTAATTTTTGGTCCCCTAAGCTATAATTCTCTTAAACTAATAAAATTAAAATTTATTTTTTGTCAACGGAGCTTTATCTAATCGACAAAACATTTCATTGACATCATTATCATTAGATCTTAGGTCGCAGGCATAAAAATAAATCATCAAGACTAATAACACAGTATTAAAAAATTAAATATATATAGAAAAAAAATCAGGAGGTCTAAATAAAAAATAAACCAAGGATAAAAAAAAAAAATCATGGTGCGAATCTCTTTTAGTTTTTTTCTCTCAATATAGTAGTCCCACTAGAGATTATTTGAGTATATTAAAATACAGTACGGAAAGATTAATGATATTTATAAAATGCTGCACTGGTTTTGTAAATATATTAATTAAATTTAATAATTCTAATCCTTTCATGGTTAGCAATAAAAATTCCACTTTCAGGAGACTGGGCAGGTATTAAAAAAAAAAAAAGGATTCACTTAGTTTGAGATTCACGGTTCAAATTTCTACAACGAACTTGGTCTGATTAGCTTCCCTGATCAAGATATTTTATATCCTCACGGCAAGTAACCAACATTTATATACTATACTTATCTTGTTACCTCTCTAAAATACATAAATAATATATATATATATATATATATATATTATTTATAATTATATGGATGGATGGAATAAGTTGTAGGAACATCACCAGCAACAGATAAGAAGAGAAAAGTAACATCTAATTTCTCCTATAAAACTTAACTAATTAGATTTTAAATTTATTTTACAGAAATTATTAATTTAAATTTTATAAATCTCGCAAGAATTAAAAACTTAAATAGTAATTAATTTTGGGACCTGTAGTGTTTAAATATTTTTTTTATTTGACTCTACAGTTTGCATCTGTTGACGTTAAATTGATCTCAAACAAGTACTACAGGTGGCAATGCAAGAAGTGAATTGGGACAAAGGAGGCCACGTGTAGAATTTAGCTTCCTCTGTAGGAATATATCTTACAAGTTAGGCCTAAGAACAAAAACAAAAGTATTCGAAAGTCTTCAAGAGCATCCCACCCCGAACGCGTGGGTAGATTGTCCAATCCGGGCATCAATAAGAGGATCGGATTTCAAAGAGTCCCTTGATGGCCAATATAGAATCACTTCCTGGTATAATAATATTGAGCTTTTCTTTTTCCTTTTTTTCCGAAGAAGCACCAGTAAAATTAAAAAAAAATT
>Ga0325403_1002666_pt1 | contig 15913 bp, 7 predicted proteins | sample PopdelMetagenome_19_FD_205665 | JGI IMG/M metagenome (GOLD analysis project Ga0325403, IMG submission 205665) | Populus deltoides microbial communities from Bellville, Georgia, United States - Xylem-PdKOR-R4 | ecosystem: Host-associated > Plants > Phyllosphere > Stem > Wood/Secondary xylem...
ATTGCATTTGTGTATATATGTTAAGTCTTAGCATTTTCTTTTGTTTAAATTTATCATTTAATTTGTGCTATACGTTTTTTGAGGAAGAAAATAGTCCAAAGTTTAGTTCTAGACTATGATATTTTTTTTTATTATTATTATTGAAGGTGTCCGGGTCAACTTACATATATCTCAACTAATCTTAAAAATTCTAAAATTAACAATTATATAAAAATCTAGTGTTTTTATGAACTATGATAATCTTTATCTTTTACGTATATATACAGTGCAATTCTTTGCTTCTTGTTTCTGTTTGACTTTAAAAAAAAATTAATAATAGTTCAGGACTGTTACGGTTTCTGTCTGTTATATCTCTGTGCATAGTTAATGTCTTAAGAATAAATAAGAGTTCCTTATAAATATGGTTTTTGTTGCCTTTTCTGCTAATCTTTATTGTTAATTGATGTCTTAATGTCTTCTAATGCTACAAACCTAACCTCATTAATTGATGATGTATTATCGTAATAGCATTAAATTACGTGCTTCGCTGTTAAATTCCTTCTGGATGCATGTCTGTAACGTTGTTATCAACTGTTTATTCCTAAATCATCTTTGGGAGAAATGCTCTCAGGAGAAAGTGCTGAGATCGCTACTGATGGAAGAACACTTGCTAGCACGCTCTAAAAATGAGATCAAGGTTGATTCAGGAAAGCAATCTATGGAAGACGAAAAACTAAGTCAGACACCGGAGATGAGTAAGATGACAGAAGGACCTAGCTATAAGGATTCCCTAATAGGAGAGGCCTTCTTAAACCCACAAGATCTTGAGGACTACCAAAGGGAAGAATACATATCGGAGGATGACGAGGAGGAAGATGATGGGCACCTAAACTTTGATTTGTATCAAACAACTATTGATAAAGTTGTTGTTTGGGTTTAACTACCAAACCTTGCAATGGAATACTATGACAACTCAGTGCTTTGGAAAATCGGAAATCACATTAGCAGAACTTTAAAGCTAGATATGACAATGTTTTTGACTCGTGGAAACTATGCACGTATATGTGTACAAGTGGGGATCTAACAAAGCCATTATTGGCCAAATTCAAGGTAAGAAGAAGAATTCAACGCATAACCTATGAAGGGTTGCATATGATATGTTTCCAATGTGGGTAGTATATATGGTAACAAACAAGAGGTATGTTCACATGTTGTAGTTCATGAAATGATGCCAGATTCAGAGTTGCTTAATTTAGCTCAAGCCACCAAGGAACAAGCCCAAATAGAGAGTAAGCAGGTTGGGGTTCGATTAGTAAAGAAAGCAGTTCGCTTACCTGAAGTTCACGATGATGCAAACGCCATCAAACAAGAAGAGGATAGATGAATACAAGCTAAGCAGTATCAAAGAATTCATAATTTCTAACATCCCCGTTCACCGGAATGAAATGTAAATATCATGATGGAGATTGGAGGCCGGATATGGTGTTGTTAAGGAAATGCAAGGAGACACCCCGTTTATAAGTGAAGATACCATCATAACAAATGGTCAAGGGTATCAAGTCTTGAGACTTCCATATGAAGTTGAGGGTTCTGAACTAGGACACCCTATAATTTTAATGATAAGTGCATATTATTGGAATTGTAGAGGGGCACTAAGTAGTAGGTTCTGCTCTATTGTTCATCATCTTAGAAAAGTTTATGGCTTTGATATTTTAGCTTTGGCAGAACCTAGAATGAGTTGTAGGGAGCTGAAAAAATTATTGAGAAGCTGGGCTTTGAGGATAATTATAGAGTAGAGGCAGAGGGAAGGTCTAGAGGTATTTGGCTGCTGTGGAACAAGTCCAGAATCGATATAAAAGGATCCTGCCAAAAACTCTTGTTGGCAACATAAAAGGATCGCCGAAGAAAGAATGTTTTGCAAAATTTAGGGACATGTCAACATTTATTTCCTTACCTTGGATGGTAGTTGCAGATTTTAATGAGGTATTGATAGTAGATGAGAAAGCTAGGGGTGTTCTGGTTGACATATGACGTTGCCTTCAATTCCGTAGATGGATTAATAATGAAAAATTAAATAATAAGGAAATGAGCATAAGAAAAACATGGTTACTACTTTAAAATTCTTTTCTAGTAGAACATTAGAGTTCATATACTTTTATTTACATATTAAAGGAAAGTATTTAAAGAGTTATAACTCATAATTTCATTGTACAAACCTCTCTTATTAACTAAAACAAAAAAGTAATAGCAAGTGTTACTTATGACAACCTTATGAAAGACATGAAACAAGGATTAACACGATAATATATTAATCTCCAATATAAATTAAACATGATTTCAAATAATCCTCAAAGATTTCTTTCATAATTATAATTTATTCTTGTTATTCTAATCATTCAACAATTAGCCAAGTAAATTTTCACATTCAATATCTTCTTCAATTTTTTTAGCCATTTTTTTTAAATAATTTAATAGCCCGTCTATCCTACTTAGCAGTCAATTAATCTGGTTATTCATTATAGATATTAATTAATCCAGAAATCCTCATTCGATTACCCATCAACCTGGAAAAACTTTGTGGTTACTAATTATTCTGGCATTCCCATTTAAAAACCAATAAATCTTGCAATCCTAACTAGATACCAATCAATCTAACAATTCTACTTGGAAGTCAATTACTTTGGCATTCTCATTTGGAAGCCAATAAATCTAGTAATCGTAATTGGATACCAATCAATAAGGTAATCCTACTTGGATATTGATCACTTTAATAATTCTATTTGGAAGGCAATAAATTTGGTAATCTCAATTGGATATCAATCAATCCAACAATTCTACTTGGACGTTGATCATTCCGATATTCCCATTTGAAAGCTAATAAATCCGATAATCTTAAGTTGATACCAATCAATCTAGAAATTATACTTGGATGTCAAATATTTGTTTTTATAATTTAACTTCTTACTTCAACGTATATATTTTTAACTATTATAATAAAATCTTTAAATTAAAGAAATTGCAGTTAATATTAACTTTAAAGAGAAGATTAATAATTATTGAGGTGTTAAACACCTACCTAGGGTTTATTATCGTTTGACTATTCCAAATTGTTGTGAAGCTTTTGTAGCCTTTCTTGTATCATCATAATAATAATTATTTTAAATTCAAGATTCTTATCATAAAAGTTTGATTTTCAACTTTTGTTCAATTCACATCTCATATTTAAGGAATTTTATAATTTTTATATTCTTTCTAAATAATCTAATCCTTTCACCTATTCATGTATGTTTTGATAACTCAAAATTCGATTTACTCATATAAATTAACCATAACAATAAATTCTTTCATTTCTTATCCCTGGACCGAACCAAGTTTAAATGATTATAATATGTTATTTCCAATCTCTCATGGAGTTTTCCTTTAATTTCATTTCATGTAACATTATTTGATCATTTTATTTTAACTCTTCTTATTACTTTAAATTAATTGACCACATCATTTCTTATTCTTTGTTTGGTTGAATATCAAACCAAGGAACCATAAACTTCCAGTTAAATTTTTCATGTAATTTAAACTAACTCATGTATCAATCATATTCTCATCACATAATTGAATCATTCCGAATCAAGTATTTAAAATAAAATCAAATCTCTCATTGAATTACTATGTAGGTCGAACCTATTTCCTATATCCAAAGTTTTCCTATTTCAATGATTCTTAAAATTGAACTTAACTCATTCATTTCCTATTTATATCAACTCATTAAATCATGAAATTAACCTATCTAAATCAAGAAACCAAAAAAAAACATCAACCTCTTATCTTCTCTTTCTAGGCTGAACTGTTGTATGTCAAACCAAGGGTTCTTTTTTCAATTTTCATACAAATTAGACTTAATTCATCCATAATTCATATCATTCATCATATAATGATTCCATATTTAATAAAAAAAAAGTACCAAAATTCGAACCTCTCATCCTAGCATATTTGGCTAAACTTCCTGCCCTAAAAGAATACACATATTTTTCTCAAATTCTTTAAAATCAATGTATTGCCTATTCATTTAGTATCTAACTAACATAATTCTACATGATTTACATAAAAAATAAATCAAGCAACTTCAACCCTTAAATCCCTATTTTTGGTCAAACCCTACACTAAAAGGGTAGGTTTTTTCTTCTTCAAATTTTTCAATTAACATATTACCCATTGATTTTTCATACTTACTAATCTCAATCTAACATAAAGACATCCATCTAATTATTCATTTATTCATACATAAACTTTCATCACCCTTCCATAAGCAAAACACAACAAATCTCATTAACAATTCAAACTAAGCTCAAATCAAAGTTCCTTACCACTTAAATACAACAATTTGAGAGAATATGAACAAGGAAGATCAAGTTTTATTCACTTCTTTTCTCTTCTTCTTTTCTTTAACCCCCCGCCCTCCACACTCTAGCTACAAATCCTTTAATTTTCTTACTTAAATCTCTTCCCGTCACTCTTTAATTCTTTAATTCAACTTTATTTGGTGTTTTTAGTAAGAATTTTCAATGGATTTTGCTCAAATCCCCTCCCTTTTTTCTTTAGTTTGTAGTTGGCCAATTTGGCTTCCTTGGGAAACCAAGTTTTCTATTTATATATCCGTCAATTTCATATTTATGACATTGTTATTTTTTTTAATTCAATTAATTTTTTTTTTAAACGGTTATTCTATCTCCGCCTAAAAGTTTTAATCCATAAAACTTCATTTCTAATATAAATGTATCATTAGGTTAAATTTCTAACATTTTACTAATACCTTAATATTTTAACTGGGGTTTTATAATCATCATGGCTTAAGAGATTGTTCCATGAGAAACATGAAAAAAAAAAATGGATGATGGCTATTAAGGTGGACTTGGAGATATATAACCAGCTATATTGTGACTTTATCTGGGTACACTGTTGTTTACAGGTATGCTATATAATCTAATTGACATTGTTATAAAATGTATTGAGACAACTTCTCTTAGTGTTTTATGGAATGGTAATCCTAGATTTACAGGAGTAGGAGGGCTGATCAAAGATAGCATGGTTCTTAGATTAAAGGCTTTGCAATCAATGCAGCATCTAACTTTAATTATACCAAAGTTATAAGTAGTCATCACTAGGTTAGATCTTGTCTGGACTCTAAGATTATATTGGATAATTCTAGAGTCATATTTGATGTTGGTAGTGAACTTTTTTACGAAGTATATAGTCAAAGTCGACACCAAAGTAAAGGAAGCTTTGTCAAAGGACTGTAAGGTTAGGATTCAACATACATTTAGAGAAAGGAATGTTGTAGTGGATTGTTTGGAAAACTTTAGCTTGATCAAAAAATCCACTTAATAGAGATAATTGGGTTATTAGTTACCCTCTTGCGGGTTTGTAATCAAATTTATATTTTGACCTAATTTGGTCAGCTCTACCACAATTAATTTAGTTCTTTTAGGGCTTGAAGCCTTGTATTTCACCCAAAAAAACTATTTGTTTTTGGCTTTTTACAAATTATGTCTTCCTATTGCGTATGCAAAAGATATGGCTATTGGGTTTTGAAAGAGGATATCTAAAAAAGAAAAAAAGCCACTTATCAATAGGTTACAATACCGTTTTTGTTATATACAAACAATATATTTATAGATATATGAGATTTATTGATAGTAGATAAAATAAATGTTTGAAATTCCTTCTATCAAAAATCGAACTTACATATTTTTACACTAATAATACACACGCGCGCGCGCGCAAAATACATATAATAAGGGTATTTATTTAAATATTCAATACATTTATTAAATTATACTTTGCACAATTAATGTGTTATACATTGAATGATTAATTTTTTTTCAATTGTATTATTTTCTAAATTATATCATGTGACATATATTTGTGAAGTTGATCTTATTATTGAGACAACATTTGGATAAAACTAGTGTTGATAACACTAATGCACCAGTTACCCTAGTAGCCCTAATTGTTTTATTAGCTAATTTGATTTCTAAACGTGCTTCATATAGGAAAAATAAAAAAACTTAGGTGGTGTGAACTTAAATAGAAAGCTTGACGGAGAAAATATTTTTCAGGAATACTAATAGTGGTGGCAATGACTAAAAAGAGGTTCAAATGAACGTATTTTATTTGCAACAAGTTAGGACACCACACTGAGAAATGTCGTCAATGTGAAAGAGAAGAATGCATAAGCCAGTGTGATTGAGATCATTGGTGAAAAAGCTATAGAGTTTGTTGCTTTTGAGTCAGAAGTAAACTTTACAGATAACCCTAAAAAGTGGTGAGTTTGTTATTGGAGCCACCTGTTATGTATGTTCTGACATGAATAGATTTTTTTAGTATGCAGCAACTATTGATAGAGAACACTTGTTCATGAAAAAAACAATTGTGTGTAAAATCCTAGGTCATGGAAAAGTAGTACTAATGATGTGATCTTAGCTTCAACATTAAGAGATCGTTTAAAGGTTCCATTAGGTCTAGTTATAAGACTTTGAGCAAAGTAGTTCAAAGAGGCAATTAATGGACTTCTTCAAGATACATGAGCTAAGGTCGACTTCGAGAAGATATCAAAGAATGAAGAACAAGCCATAATTAACTTGATTCATATTTAAGAGAGGCTTGTAGGGAAGCATCTAAACATTACAGAAAGATTGGAATAAGAAGATTCAAATCTATCAATTTTAACCTTTGTTATTGTTTTGGTCATAATCAAAGCTAAAAAATGAATTTTGATGCGATTCTAGTTGCATTAGAAAGTAGACATCCATATATTTCTAATGATATATGATAGACCTTCTAATTTTTAAATAAAATGGAGAACTATTTGTCTAAAATTGGACTTCGATTCTACCAAGATATTACAAATTTGACTTGGGTCTTGTTTTAATTAGTTAGGCTATTATTTATTTATGTTTTAGTTTATTTTAGAGCTTGTGACATTTAAAGGTTTATTTGGGCTAGGTCTTATTTTATTATTTTATTTATTTTGGGCTTTTAATGTGTTAAGGCTTATTTATCAAGTTTGGATCTATTAAGTCAAATTAGGGTTAGTTTTCCACTATATATTATTTTTTAGTTTTTGAAATTTTCTCTAAAGTTGTCGCCGCATATTGTCTACTTTGTTTCTCTTTGTGTGGTTGAGTGATTCCCATACTAAAATATTTACTGAACTTGCAAACTCTTTGAAGGATTGATCAACATCGTTATGATATACACTTCTCATTTGTGTCTCATTATGATGTATAGTGGGGGTGATTAATTGTATATAACTTTGGTTATCAAATGCAAGGTTTTTGTTGGGTCAAGTTGCAAACTTTTCTTTAAACCTCAAATTAGAATTCTAAAGGATAATTCTGAATCAGCTAATGATGATTTCTAGAAAACAGGTGGCTTTTTATAATTTAGGTCATGTTTTTTATATTTAAAAATAAATAAATTGGGTTCTTACTTGCTATTGAGCAAGAAATGGTTTAGGTTATTGTTTTAGTCTAACAAGTTTATCCTCACTAAGAGTGGGATGTCTATATGCAAGGAATATTTATGTGATGGATTATTTAAGGTCAGTATTATGATGATTGTACCAAAAAAATAAAAAGATTAATATAACTTCTTCTTTTTTTTTAGTCTTGTACTCTATCTTATATATAAAAAAGTAGCAAGCCTCTACATTTAATTCACATTGATATATGTGATTTAAAATTCAAGCAAACTACAGCTGGTAAAAAGTATTTAAAGGGTGGCTCTGAAGCGAAATTGACCGGTGGTGGTTGGTTGAAGCTCTAATAGGTAGCTATACTTTCATTAATGATTTCACAAGATATTGTTACGTCTATTTACTAATAAGAAAATACTAGGCTTTAAATGTGTTCAAATATTTCAAAAACGAGGTTGAAAATCAATTTAGCAAAAAGATCAATGTGATAAGAAGCAATAGAGGTGAGGAATATGATTTGCATTTTGATGAATTTTGTAATAAGCTTGGTATAATCCATTAAACCATGACTTTTTATTCACTATAATAAAATGATATTGTTGAACGCAATAACTGAACATGGAAAGAAATCATGAATTTTATGTTGATAAGTTTAAGATTATTTTAGAACTTGTGAGGGGGGCTATTTTATCAGCAAATTGTATTTTGAATAAAATTCCTCATAAGAAATTAGAGAAGACATTCTATGAGTTATGGGATGGTCAAAGACCTTCCTATAAATATATAAAAGTGGTAGGGTTTCTAGAAAAAATTACGACTCTTCTACTAAAAAAAGTTAAAATATAGACTAGTTTAACGATGCTAATTGAATATTTAATATTAAAGATTTAATTCACAAGTTGAATTATCTTTACTATTAGTAGAGATATAGTCGCTTGTAAATCTTCTAAATAAACTTACATAGCCAGATCTACTAAATAGTTTGAGTTTATAGCTTTAGACAAAGATGAAAAAAAAAAAGAAAAAGAGTGGCTTCAAAACTTCTCAGAAGATATTTTAAGTTGGCTGAAATCTATGCCAACAATTTCTATACATTACAATAGCCAATTTGCAATTGGTATGGCATGAAATAGTATATATAATAATAAGTCTTGATATATTTATCAAATATATTATATTATAAGGTAGTTTCTTTCAAATAGGATTATCTCTATTGACTACGTGAAGTCAAAGGATTGCATTGCATAATCACTTATAAAATTGCTTAACAAAGAAACAAAGTTAATAAATCATCGAGAGGAATTAAATTAAAGCCTATATTCAAAGAATTACTATGATGACAACCCAACCTAGTTGATTAAAGATCTTAAGATCTAGATTTAAAAAAACAATCAAATCATGTGTAAATCCAGTATTTGCATCTTACACATTCCTATGATGGAAAATGTTGTTTGCAACGAAAATATGATAAGCTAAGCTTTTAATGATTCTTATAGATTGAAAAAATCAAGTGAGTTATTGCAAGATACTCTTAATAAGAATCATTTATATGAGTGTGAAACGAGGTCACTTCAATGAGATTTGAATAGGCTAAATTCTTTAAAGTACTATTTGATACCAAAATGTGTTCAAGGCCAAAATAAACACAACCGTGAGAATCAAAATTATAAAAAGAAAAATTGTGTGTTTGCTATTGTTTGGGTTCTTACAAAAGTTTGAACACTTCAAGACATCATGCTCACTGGTTAGATTAGTGAATCCGATAGTTTTCACTAGAGATGGTTCAAGGTCAAAAACTATCTCACCCAATGCATAGATTTTTCATTGTTACTCTCTATCTCCATGTCAACTTTGTATTTTATTATAACCAAATTATTGCAATTCATATAGAGGATTGTTAGGGTGTGAATAAAAACTTATGTTTTTTCCTAGAGATTTTTAGTTGTTGAAACTCTATTTAAAATATATTTGTGTCCTTTTAAAAAGTTGTTTTTTTTTGAAAATATATATCTTTTAGTTTTAAAATTTAAAGTTAAAATTAATTGTCATAATTGTCATTATGTTCTCACAAAAGTTTGAAGAAGAGAAAACTTATAATATTTCAAAAACTTTCTCTTTTACAATTTTCTGTCAAAATTCTTCTGTCCTTGTATTTCTTATACAGAGTAATGTATAAATTTAAGTTCACTATTTATTGTTGTTTATGTTACTTAGAATAAGAAATTGAGTAAGCATGAGAAATGATATTGCAACCACATTAACCATATAGCAGGCAATAAATTATTTTAAGGCCAAATGATTGATCATTGTGTCAATTTACTTCTTTATGTCTATTTTCTATTAACAAGTACTATAAGTTGAATTTTGTTTATATATTGATTGATATGCATATTTTCTGTTTGGTGAAACTATATCATCTAAGAAGAAAGAAGAAATAACAATCTTAATCAATTTTAAAGTGTTTGAACAATGTTCATAAACCCAATCGACATGTCTAAATCTAAGAAAAGTCAAGACGAGTCAAGTGAATTTATTGAAAGAAATAGACATAACTTTTAATCCATTTTTTGATCAAGTTAAAATTTTATAAACTTATTCAACAAGCTCAATTATATAGTGATAACCAACTGAGATCATTTTTATGCAAAATTAGGTCTAGAGATTGTTTTGAAATTTTCTTTATTTTCCTTGTTATTTTAGTTCCTAATTAGGTTTATATATTTATTTTATTCAGATTTTATTAGTTGGGTCAATCTAACTTACTATTTAAAACAATTTTATATGTTATTGGTATTAAATTATTATCAATCTAAGTTTATTAAATGAAAACTCTATCTACAATTTAGTTATAATTTTAGGGTTTGTGAAACCCTAGTTTCTTTCATTTCACTATATGATATTTCAATTGGTATGAGAATGAGTTGGCATGTTCGATGGAAAAAAAAAACATTGGTAACACCATCCCACCCCATAATGTAGATCAAAGAGTAGATGTCATTTAAAGCACTAAAAGGACTGAAAAAAGCATCATATGAAACCATGTCATAGAGATTTGATCAATTGAATTGTCTAGTAATAGGCATAATTTAAGTGACTAGATCAACTACTAGATGGAGGCACAAACAAAAATTGTGACGAGGAGAGGGACATGCTCAAGATAGACCAAATCTTATACATGTTCTTGCAATCTCATATAGATAACCTATCTATTTATTAGGATTTGAAGAGGATGGGATTCATGTAGGCTGTAATGATTTTACTAATTATTGCATGATAAGCTTGAAAAATATTATCATGAGATGAATGAATTTTGCTTAAGATTTGATATCCTTAGCTTTAATACAAATTTAAAAATAAAATAATTTCTTAACTGGGTTGTCAAATGCAACTTACTTAAAGAAAACATGAATATCTAAAAAAATGGTGAAATTAGTCATATACATATTAGTGGATAGAGCTTTTTTTTTTATGAAAGTAATATATGGATATATATGCAAAAGAGGGTAGGGAAAATATTAGATTATAGACAATGATGAAACAAATATGGTAAGACAAATTATTTCTTTTAATTTATTAGCAATATTTATTTTAGATGTGATATTAGGATTGTTCATAAGAAAATAATTCTATATATGAGTAAAATGATGAATTTTAGAGGTCGGCTTAACATAATCACTTACATAAAATAAAATAATATGGCTTTGAATGCATAAATTTTACTCAAAGAGAGTAAGTAATAGCAAAGTATTTAAATCTTTTAAGAGTAAATATAATGAGAATAGTAGATCCAATATTATTAACAAAAGAAAAACACTATAGTTGTAAACACATATGAAACAAGATGTTGTTAAACCTAATAAGGCCTAGAAAAAACAATCTAAAACAAATAAGCCATGTAATTTGTATGCCAAATCAGTTTCAGGCAAACACTAAAATATGAGAAGCATGAGTATTGTTTTAGTGATTGTAGAAAATAAAAATCTATTAGTATGGTTAAGGAATAAGAAAACCTTAAAAAACATGAAGGCAAGTTGTGCGGACATAATAAATTTTATGATAATGAAATTTATGATACTAAAAGATGAGGAGGAAGATTATGATAATGAAAGTCAAGTTTATATGATCAGGAAACTCTTATTAACATTGAGAGTTACCAAGGATTTGCAATAACACAAGTTATATTTATACTTGATTTATAATAAATAACAAGACGTGGGCTCGCGTTTCGTTGTAGGTCTGTATTATTTTTAAAATGATGTTTAGGTGGCAAGCATGTATTTAAAAACAAATTCAACAACTCGAGTTATAAATTCAAGTGGGTCAAATATGTTTGTTTTATTTAATTAGATGATATAAAAATAAGCAATCGATAATAATAATAAAAAAAAAACATTATACACACACACAAAAATGAATAGGACATTGAACTTTACTTATAAAGGTCTAGCTTTGGCCCAAAATGATTCATCAAATTGAAGTGCTATGCATGACATCAAAATTTGACAATTTAACATTTTGTGTAAAGAGCCACTAAAATTTACATACCATAACAAAATGAAGCAACTTCTCATATGAAAGTAAATAAAAGACAAGTTAAAGGGAAAATTAAAAAAATATGTGTTTGAAAGAGAATATTTATGTTCTAATAATTCTCGGCTAATTAATTTCATTGAAAATATACTATCAATTCTTCATATACAAGCAAGAAGAAAAAGAAACAAAAAAACACACAACCTTTCAATCAGCATGCAATACAATGAAAATATGGTAAAGTGATGAGTAGTTTTTCAACATTGGTATCATAAATTTTCTTAGTATAGTACAAAGTAAGTTCGCAAAACAAGTTGAAATTGACGAGTTCAAGGTTTTTGGTAACATTTTTTCCTAGTAAATTACGGGTTTTGATTGGCTCAACAAGCCAACACTCGTGTGAGTGTGTGTGTGTGTGTGTGTGTGAACACTCTGTTGGACAAAATATTAAATTACTAACAAAATTTATGTTAAAAAAATGCATTTAAATTAGACTTGCATTGTTAATTGCATAATTGAAACATATTCCATGTTTTTGAATAAATAAAATAAATATGGTTTATTGGTGTTTTTGAATCATATAGGTTAATTTAATATCCATGTTTCTAGAAAGGAAAATGTATAGGAGCTAGCTAGTGATCCACGATAATATCTACTTGTTGTTATCAAAATGGAGTAGGATGTAGATTGAATAGAAGCACAAATTAAAATAAAAATATTATTGATGAATGATTGATAATTGATATTATTATAATAAAAGCTAAATGGTGTGGAAAAATTACTATAAATTAAGAGGTCTTTTAATGTGGACTATAATGATAGTTTCACTTTCAATTTTTCATCTTATCCTTTTGAAAGATTTTTTTTTATACATGTTTTTTCTTTCTTTTCACTCTCTTATCAATTAAAGTGCACAATTGTTTTTCTTTTTTCTTTTGTCAAATCAGGCATATTTGGCATATGCAAGTACTTTAGGTCTGAAATGACCGCCAGACTCAAGAGCCTATAAAAAATAAAATTAAAAATTAAAATAAGTAATTAGAATTTATGTTTAGGATACATTAAGGATAATTTAAATATTTTTTTTAAATAAAAAAATTGATAAAAAAATTAACTAGGATTTCTGTTTAAGATACTTCAAGGATATTTTAAATATTTTTTTATAAAAATAAAAAAATAATTATAAAAAACTTAATTAGGATTTCTATTTATGATACTTCAATTATAGTTTAAATTTTTTATATAAAAAATATAAAAAATTATAAAAAAATAATTAGAATTTCTGTTTAGGACACTTCAAAAAACTTATAAAAAAAATTAATTAGGATTTCTGTCTTGGATATTTCAAGGATAATTTAAATTTTTTTATAAAAAATAAAAAATATTATAAAAAAATTAATTATGATTTTTGTTTAGGATACTTTAAGGATAGTTTAAATGTTTTTTATAAAAAAATAAAAACAATTTAAAAAAAAATTGATTAGGATTTCTGTTTAGAATTCTTCAAGGATTGTTTAAATATTTTATATAAAAAACTAAAAAACAATTAAAAAAAATTGATTAGGATTTCTGTTTTTGATTCTTCAAGGATAGTTTAAATGTTTTTTTATAAAAAAATAAAAAAATTAATTAGAATTTCTGTTTAGGATACTTCAAAGATAGTTTAAATGTTTTTTTATAAAAAACAAAATAATTTTTAAAAAAATTAATTAGAATTTCTGTTTAGAATATTTTAAGGACAGTTTAAAATTTTTTATAAAAAAATTGAAAAAAAAATTAATTAGGCATGACTGCTAAACTCAAGTCATTTGGGCATGTCATGACCGCCAAACACAAGAGCCTATAAAAATTAAAATTAAAATAAAAAAAATTAATTTGAATTTCTATTTAAAATACTTTAAGAATAGTTTAAATATTTTTTTTATAAAAAATTAACTAGAATTTCTATTTATGATCCTTCAAGTATTGTTTAAATATTTTTTTTATAAAAATAAAAATAATTTATAAAAACATTAATGAGGATTTTTGTTTAGGATACTTCAAGATAGTTTAAATATTTTTTTAATAAAAATAATAATTAGAATTTATGTTTAATATACTTTAAGGATATTTTAAACATTTTTTGTCAAGGCTCTTGGGTTTAGCATGACTGTCAGACTTAAGAGGTTTAAAATATTCTCTATACTTTTAATAATTTTTTTTATATTTAAAAAAAATCATACTAACCCGCTGCGGAGTGCAAGCCAATATACTAGTTAATATCTATGTGTGGATTTGTTTATTTTAGTGTCTTGAAGTATTTGTTTTTAATACATATTATACTTATATTTTATTATTATTATTGGAAAAATTCGATTATAAGTACTATATATCCAAATTTGTTATTTATTAGTTTCTTTTTGTATTTATTTTTCATCTTTTATTGGTCAGGTAATATTATGTTGATTTTATTGTTATGTATTCGTTTTGATATATATATTTATACATTCTAGGCAAGTCTAGAATTTCTTTATTAATTTGATAGATATTTACATATGATTATTTCACAATTATATATGGATATAATTTTATATTTCAATTTCCCTTTTCAGTACTTTTTGTGTTCAATGTATGTTAGGAAAAATAAAAATTTTGATTAATTTCAATTGAAATACTTTTAATTTAATATATAAATAGTTTTATTTCGATATGTTACTGATTTGTTTGACACGAGACTTTAAAAACATGCAAGTTTCTCCGTATAATAATATAATTTTACATATAATATATTATTTAAGCTTGATGGTGCAATAAACTTAATAATACTAAACTTATCATAATTGTAAAAAAAAAAAATCACAGATTTAAATCCTTATGTTAAAGTATTGAAGCTTAAGAAAAAAATAATTATATATATAAAAAGGCTACAATAATTTTTTATAATGGATTTAGTTTAATACAACTTCATGATGATTTCATATAATTATGTTTTTAAAAAATATTTTCACTTAAAATATATATTAAAATAGATTTTTTTATCTTCGATATTAAAACATTAAAATTATAAAAAAAAAACACTAAAAAAAACATTGACTTTTCAAATTAAGTGCACTTTTAAAATGAACAAAAATACAATTCCAAACACGAAAATAAACATGTGTAACAACACTAGGCTGAACACCCATTTTATGCATAATGTGGTGGATGGCGGTGGTGGTAACATGTAATTTATACATGTTTTTATTTGTTTTTTTGTTTTAAAAATATTTTAAAAAAATTAAAATTTTTTTATTTGCTTCAAGTTAATTTTTTTTATGCTTTCAGATTATTTTGATTTATCAATATCAAAAATAATTTTTTTAAAAAAAATATTTTAACATATTTCTGAACTAAAATACTTTGAAAAATAATTATTATCAAATTTTTAAACAGATTTAAAAAATAAAATTAAAATATACATGTCATCTTTGTGTTTTATAATTCAATTAAAGTAGTATTTTTATATATTTCAAAGAATTTTTTATTTAGAATAAATAAAAATAATATATGTTTTAATTTATTTTTAATATTAGTATATTAAAATAATTAAAAAATATAAAAGAAAATTAATTTTTATCATACACGGCGTTGCCGATCGCTACGGAAATGTAGAGAAGGAAAAATCAAAGAAAACTGTTTGAAAAACTAGTGATATGATGATATTCTAAAATAGAGGGCAGCAACATTCTTTTTAAACCAACCATCATTAGTACAGCAGAGTATCTTCCAAACTCATTGGAGATTAAAAACCAGTTTTTAGAGAGAGAGAGAGAGAGAGAGGAGAGATTGGTTTTTTAGAGTGAGAAAGAGAGGTTACAAATTGCACTTTTCATTAAAAAAAAAAAACTAAAGAAAAACACCAGCAATCAATCAATCAATAAAAAGAAAGAGAGAGAAAATAAAGCTGCCAAAAAA
>Ga0325403_1002669_pt1 | contig 15910 bp, 13 predicted proteins | sample PopdelMetagenome_19_FD_205665 | JGI IMG/M metagenome (GOLD analysis project Ga0325403, IMG submission 205665) | Populus deltoides microbial communities from Bellville, Georgia, United States - Xylem-PdKOR-R4 | ecosystem: Host-associated > Plants > Phyllosphere > Stem > Wood/Secondary xylem...
ATGGATAAACTCTTGGAAATAAAATTACTTTGACTTGAGACCCTTAGTTTCTACATTGAGGTGTGAATTTCCAAAAGCAGAGGTCACATTTTCAAAGCAGAAAATCTAAACAATTATGGGGTCATCATGCAACAGTAGAGGAGAAAGATTAGATTTCACGAACCAGAGCTATCAATTATACCTTATGCTTAAAGAATTCAAAGATGACTGGCTGACAATGGCAGTCAACTTTAAGGGTAGACGCCCATTAACTCCACACACAGAGTCATTGGTTAGCTTTGTCAACAATTCAGTGCGTGTTGTGGATGGCTGCTGGTGCGGCTAGTTGCCACGATATTCGTTGCGGGTCCGGTCTACCGATAGAGATCAACGCCACCTTGCAAGTGGATTGGCTGATACCTTGCAAAAGTCTAAAGAAAAATTTGTGGAAAAAATTTAGGATTAAAAAATTAATTTTTTTTATTTTAAATTTGAGTTCTATAATTATTTATACGGTAGATACTGAAAATTTATAAGTTTATTAATTCAAGGGCTTATAAAATTAGTTGAGATATGCGCAAACTGATCCGAACATCTATGTTAAACTAAAGAATAAAAATAAATAAATTCTGCTGATAATTACGACTTTCTGTAATTTTTTTTATAAAATATCAAGTTAATTTATATATATTTTAACTAATTTAATTTTATAAAATTTAAAGTTAATGCAAGATTTCTGTTAAAAAAACTCAAACTTGTAATTATTAAAAAACAAAACCAAAACCTAAACCTAAACCTGATTATCTTATATAATTTCTACTTATTGGTGCTGCATTGTCTACTGTCTGTCTATTGAGTGTAAGGACCTATTTAGTTTTTCATGAATTGAATAAGTTATTTTTTTTTTTATGGTAATCATCTTATTTCTTGAAAGAGTTTCTAAAAATCAATGGCATAAATCTCACAATCTTTTTTATACCTGTTCGTGAACTTGATATGAAAAATTATTGAAGAAAAGCATTCTCAGTTTCTCACATTTGTCGTATTCATCCAAATATTTAAATAATAATAAAAAAAAAATATTTGCTCAAAGCACTTGATTACCTGATTCTTTATAAGATTGGAGTCAAATAGTAAACACGATGAAGGAGGTCATGAGAACTGACCCAGTCCTCAGCACTCATTTAATGCCATTGCCTGGTTTTCAATCCTGAAATAAATTTTGGTTGAAAACAGAGATGAAACGCCTAATTGCCCTTCCCATTCTTCTTTTCTTCTCCTGTTTCACTTCTTCCTTCACAACATCCTCGGCAGCAGATACCATAGCTGCAAACCAGAACATCACTGATGGGAAGACCATTGTATCAAGTGGTGGAAACTACGAAATGGGGTTTTTCAGCCCTGGAAATTCCACCAGAAGATACTTTGGAATATGGTACAACAAGATATCTAAGGGAAGAGTCGTTTGGGTTGCCAACAGAGAAACACCAATCGCTAATAAATCTGGAGTTTTCAAGGTCGATGAAAGGGGAATTCTCATGCTTTACAATCAGAACAACAGTGTCATTTGGTCTTCCAACTCATCAAGGCAAGCGCGAAACCCGGTTGCGCAGCTTCTGGAAACAGGAAATCTTGTTGTCAGAAACGTAGATGATAATAGCCTGGAAAACATCTTCTGGCAAAGTTTCCATCATCCTGGCAATACGTTTCTTCCAGGAATGAAAGTTGGGCGTATAGCTCCAGGCTTGGACGTGATCATATCATCGTGGAAGAGCGCCGATGATCCTTCTCCAGGCAAGTATGTTTTTGAGGTTGACCCCAAGCGTTTAGAGTTGGTTGTCAATGATAATTCAGATTTGAGGTCTCGTTCAGGGCCATGGAATGGCATCGGGTTTAGCGGTCTGCCTTATTTGAAACCAGATCCCATTTATAACTATACCTTTGTGTTCAATGACGAGATAGCATACTTCACCTATGATCTGTTTAATATTTCTGTTATTACAACGTTGGTTTTGTATGAAGATGGTGTCATGAATCGGCTTACTTGGATAGATCGAATTAATAATTGGATTGTGTACGCCAGCGCACCGGCAGACAACTGCGATAATTATAATTTATGTGGTGCTTATGGAAGGTGCAACATCGGCACCTCTCCTGCCTGCAGTTGTTTGAACAGATTCGTGCCGAAAAACCAAGCACAATGGCAAATGGCAGACTGGTCTGGTGGATGCATTCGAAGGACGCCATTGGATTGCAAGATTGGAGATGGATTCATCAAGTATTCCAACGTTAAACTGCCTCAAGGGAATAATTGGATGGTTAATATAAGCATGACCACGGAGGAATGCAGGGCAGAATGCTTGAAGAATTGTTCTTGCATGGCTTATGCCAATTCAGATTTAAGAGGGAAAGGAAGTGGATGCTTTCTCTGGTTTGATCAAGACCTGATTGATATCAGACAGTATACAGATGATGGGCAGGATCTTTACATTAGGATGGCCGCTTCTGAAGCAGGTAATTAAAAACTTGCTGCATTTCATAATTATTTTGAAGCAAAAATCTAGAAATATCAGTTTATTATCATGTTCATGATTTCTGTTTTTTTTTTTTTTTAAATAAGTAGCTGCCTAACATGTGAAATGTTAGAGGAAGTCTTTGAATCCAATATGAATATCACCATGTCCTTTTCAAGACAGCAGAAAAACAAACATCTACTTCTAACTTTGTCAAACTAGAGATTTAGTTAAAGATATTGCGGCTGAACTGTCCATCTAAATTCACACCTCTCCAGTTTGCTTTCCTCCGCACACGTCTAGTTAAGTGGTAGCTGACACAGCATTGCAATCTTGTCAATAGAAAATCTTAGAACGCAATGAGTTTTCTGGTCAAACTGGTCCCAGAAGTTACTAAAGTCATGTTAATCTGGTCATATTGCCGAGATCAAAGTGCTAACACACAATGCTGAAAGCAAGAGTTTATCACCCAAATGCGCAATCAACTATGTTAAAATGTAATCTTGAAAAGGAAATTAAAAATTCGTTGTATGTCACTGTCTCTGCATTCATATGGAGACATTTCTCGAAATTGATTACGGACTCATGATGGCAATTTTCTTGTAGCCGCTGCAAATCAAGATCAAGGGGGCTCCGAAGGAAATAACAAAGTTGGTGTTATAGTGGGCTCAATATTGGCATCACTGGTCGTCGTATGCTTGGGCATATGCTTGTTCATACGGAAGAAAAAGAAGCAGCGAAAGAGAGATGCTACCAGTCATGGTAGGTCAAGTAAGCAACGTTACCTTCAAATATCAGTTCATATTTGATCCTTTTTAGTATTTTTGTAGTTATGAATGCGATGAATGAGGTTATAAATTGTAGGATTAGTAAGAAGATTACAACCATTTTTAATTTTTTTTTGTTTATACCCCTCTTTACCATTTCACAGGGATGGAACAGGTTCCAGAAAATAGCTTCTCCATAACTTACCAGGAGGAAGATCTTGATCTACCACACTATGACTTCACTACATTAGCTAAAGCTACCAATGACTTCTCATTCACCAATTTTCTTGGGGAGGGTGGGTTTGGACCTGTCTATAAGGTAACACATTCAGCTTTACTTGAAATTTGAGATCCACGTGCATCTAAATGACATATTAGCATCGAAAAATCATTGTAATATCCAATTCTATTGCATATTTTGCAGGGAGTGTTCAACGATGGACAAGAAATAGCTGTGAAGAGGCTTTCCAAGGAATCCAGACAAGGGCTTGATGAGTTCATGAATGAAGTTAAATGCATTGCGCAACTTCAGCACCGAAACCTTGTAAAGCTTCTAGGATATTGCATTCAACGAGATGAAAAGATTTTGATCTATGAATACATGCCCAAGAAAAGCTTAGACTTCTACATAAATGGTATCAACCTACCAAATTGATATGTTTGTTTATAGCATGAACTTAAGTGAATTGATTGAGTGTCAACATGGATTAACATGGTCATAAATGTATGATGGACAGATCAAAAGCAAAGCAAGTTACTGGACTGGCCTAAGAGGTTACATATCATCAATGGCATTTCGAGAGGACTACTTTATCTTCATCAAGACTCAAGATTAAGAATTATTCATAGAGACCTTAAACCTAGCAACATCTTATTAGATGACGAGATGAATCCAAAAATCTCAGACTTTGGCATGGCTAGAAGTTTCGGAGGAAATGAAACAGGAGCAAATACAAAAAGAGTAGTGGGAACATAGTAAGAAACTAATGCTCTTTTCTTTTTCACCTATTTATTTCAAGATGAAAAAAAAATGCTTACAACTTACAAGTACATAGTAAGAAACTAATGCTCTTTTCTTTTTCACCTATTTATTTCAAGATGAAAAAAAAATGCTTACAACTTACAAGTACCTTCATATCTTTTGCAGTGGATACATGTCACCGGAGTATGCCATTGATGGTCTATTCTCGATAAAATCCGACGTATTTAGCTTTGGTGTCTTGGTGTTAGAGCTTGTAAGTGGGAAGAGAAACAGAGGGTTTAATCATCCAGGACATCAACTCAACCTTCTTGGTCATGTAAGGGCTAAGTGATCTTTTTCCTTTTAGTTATGTTAAAGCGAGTGCATGTAGTAACAAAATGTGTCTTGAGATTTTCAGGCATGGAAACTGTTCAAAGAGGGAAGACCCTTGGAGCTGATAGATAATTTAATAGTGGAAACCAGCGATCTAACTGAAGTGATGAGGTCAATCCATGTGGGTCTGTTATGTGTGCAACACTCCCCAGAAGATAGGCCAAGCATGTCAACAGTGGTTCTAATGTTAAGCGGTGAAGGGACGTTGCCTCAACCGACAGAGCCTGGCTTTTTCACTGAAAGAAAGTTGATTGATGCAAGTTCTTCCTCAAGCAAGCCAGAATCGTGTTCTGTCAATGAAGTTACTATCACATTGATTGATGCTAGGTAAAATGAACGAAATGAATTTTTCAAGAGTGAAATCAGGATCATGGTTTGCAGGCAAATGTATCCATCACCTTTCCCAGGCTGAAGTTTTTGAGGAGTTACAAGAGAAAGAAACGATAAATTACATTTAATTTGTATAAACATTTCGAATGTAGAATTTTTTTTTTTTAGCAAGAGTGCAGTTGCTATCAAAAAGTATTTAGTGGCGTGTACATGTATATAAAAATGAAACTCTTGATTTATATTTTTACTGATATTCATATTTTTCTAAAGTTTTGAATTCAAATATTTTTTTAATGCATTGCACTACAATATTTAACAGTTTTACCGATATAATTTTTTTGTCGGGATAAAATTACCATTCTGTTGGTGTAAATTTTACCAATAGAATACGTCTGTCAGAATAATATTTGTCGGTAATTTGATATTATGTCGCTAATTTTATCGGTAAAAAAAAAATAATTTTAAAATCAATGGTTTTGCATACGGAAAATGCACGCAAAAAAAAATCCCGCTGGAAATATGCCGATGGAATCATTTCATCGGTATATTTTCATCAGTGATTGTGGTATAAATGGTAATTTTTTCCAAACTCTCTGGAATATACCGACGGAATGATTCCGTCTGTATTGCCATCGGTAAATCACCAACGGAATAATGATGTCAGTGATTGTGGCATATGCAGTAAATATTTTACAACTTTATAGAAAATACCAACGATATAATTCCGTCGGTAATAATTTAAAAATATTTTAACAAATAAAATTGTGTAGAATAAATAATATAAAATTGTATAGAATAATAGTAAAAAAATTAATTAAGCAAATAAAATTGTATAAAATTGAAAATTTTAAAAATAAAATAAAATAATATAAAATCCAAATATTCATTACAATTTTAATTGTACAAAAAAAAATTAAACTACAAAAATGGCGGCGCTAGAGGAGGAGGAAGTTGGTCGTTCCCGGGACCATACAACGAAGAAGGGTGATTAGTATTTAAAAGTGTATTTTTATCAAGGTTTTATATCATCATTTTGCACTTGAAGTATCAATAACTTCTTAACTATAGTATGTTTTATAATAACAAGTATGATAATATAAGATAACTTTAATTTAAGGTAAATGCTCATTTTAAATGCATACATATCTCACAATTTAAAGAATTGATTGCTCTGATTAACTATTAAAAGTGAAAGGACAAAGAAAAGACTACGTTTAGAAAGGAGATGCTGATTCAATTCAAATTGAAACATTATTCAGTCATCGAATCATATCTGGAGCTGTACATCTTGGATTTCAGTTTGGTTTATATGGATAGAAAGCTAAGAAATAGGCCAACAATGTTCATGAAGAATGGAAGATCCAAATCTGCCGTTTTTAAATTCAAAGTTTGGCCACAAAAGAGAAGTCGAAATTTGTCCTACAATCAAACCCAAACATTGCTCAGAATTTTACCCATATATAGAGTTAAAGAACGCAAAATATGTCTAATTTGGTGGGTGGAAGGATAAGACAATTTCCAACAACTTTCATGAAGATGACCTACTCCAATTCTGATAGTAGCAATGACATTTCATCCAGACAAGAGCTTGAGGGCTGTCCACCACGTCCACCAGAAGCACTACTCAATATTTTAGCCATATCTCGAGCTCTAGTGATCCAAATACTCTGAAATTCTATGGGTAGAAAGAGAAGATGATTTCCAACAAATTCAATGAAGAACACTTTGCTAAATTCTGATTGAATCAATGTCATTTCATCCAGCCAAAATGCTTAAGTGTTGTTGTCCACCAAGTCCACTAAATCAATAGTTGGCCACTACATCAATAATCAATTACCAAATGAATAATTCTGAATTTTAGCCTATAAAAGGAGGCATTTGCTATTCATTTAGGCATCTTGGTTCTTAGATCAAGATCATGCTCTTGCTATCTTTATATTTTTTAATGTTCAAGTTTTATTTCATGTTATATTTTTCTTAATCTCTTATTTATGCTTTTCATTTCCTTTACTATACTTATATAATTATGTTCTTATTTTGTTTATTTATGTTCTTTCTCTTCATGATGTCTAGCTAAGTTTATCATGTCAAGGTGAAAAGGTTTCACTAATGGTGTTAGAATATGTATAATATAAACTCAACATGGACTTTAATGGTTATATCCAAGAAAGTTTGATATTAACATATCTTATCGATCTTATTAATTCTTAATACCTTTCTTGTTAAATGGTTAATCTAGATTTGTGTTGTATAACACTTGCTACATCAAATGCTTGATCCTTCATAGTTTTCGGCCGACATCATTGTTATAAGAGGAACTTGATTTGTTGTTAACATAAGTTAACATCATGAATATCTGCTAAAATTTAAAAGTATAGTGTTACGTAAATAAGATGATTAATATGATCATGTTGATAATTTATAAAGATTTTATACTTTACTTATCTCTAATACCATTAGTAGATCCTCTAACCTTGACAACTGTTTTTATCATTGTTTAATCTTTACATTAATCTTACATCTCAAAGTTCTCTTTAACTCATCATCATCATCATCATCATCATCATCATCATCATTGTTGTTGTTGTTGTTGTTGTTATTTATAATTTATATAGTTCACCTCCCTGTGGTTCGACCCCGGTTTTGTTGGGTTATTTATTACTTTGACACTCCTGCACTTAGGATAAGACATCAACTCTTTTGATTGTATCAAAGGGGGTGCACACGTACCACCCATATGTAATTTCATGTCCATAACCATCAAGCGGAGTTGTTTATAATCTACCAAGAGTTGCTGATATTGATTGGTGAGATGAGTCGTGTGTTGTTTCAAGGTTACGATCTCCTCAGATTGGGTGCTCGATACTGATTAGGAGCTCTTAACGGTTGAGACACTACGGGCCGCCCACAAGTTCTTGACCGTAGTGTTGGAGAGTCCGTACACCTGATTTTTATCGGGTCCACCAGGCGATCCTGCCTTCATCCATAAATCCGGATCGAAATCTGAATGGGTCGAAGTATCGTCCCTATATCTCTCCCTCAACCGACTATTATATGTCTCTTGAAAATTAAAAAAGAAATCATCATATTCAATTCAAAAAATAATAACTTAATAAATAAAATGGTTGAACGAACATACCATGAAATGTTGAGTACAGTTGTCTACGAACTGTTGCACCCTCCTTTAACGGTTTTCACTCCGCATGTGTGTCTCTACAAACAGTTCCATGAGGCTCGGGTCACGTCCATGAGACGTAGCCTGTAAGAAAAAAATGTTGCTAGTTAAATATATTTATAAATAACAACAAATTAATTAATGATAGATTTCATTAAAATTAATCTTACTATCCACTTCGCATGTGCAATGAATGAAATGGAGCCGCCGGTATGCGTGATCACCGAACCATGAATTTGCCAGTTCCGGTTGTTGGCACCTGATTGTGAGTGTCGTGTGAACCGCTCAGACGTCATGTGCTGGATATATTGCGCCCATATATCCTCCAAGATGTATGGCAGCCTGAAATCCCTCCAAATTGCCATGTCATTCCAGCTTTATAAACCGTTATCTCTAGTATATTTTTGGCTTTTTTCTGCGCTTCATACCAAAAGTCATGCAACCTACTTCCATTAATGAATTTTATACGAGTTAATGACAAATTAGATTTTTAAATATATATATATATATATATATTTTAAAAAATATCATAACATTTTCGATGTTGCCTAGTTGCCACCTGATTCTCCCACACCCTCATCGCAACATTGTAATGAGTGTTATCCCACTCGAATTTGTTCCGTGTATAAATAATTTATTAAAAATAAATCAATAATTTCAATATAACATAAAAAAAATAATAAAATTTGAAGTTAACACTAACCTCATATCTTTGAAACTATGCATCGATATAAGGTTTTCAATCAAGATGTTTAGAAACCTGAATCCATTGAAATAATAGAATCTCCATCAATGATTTAAACATTGATGTTATTAATCGGGTGGCCTCAATGTTTGTGTAGATGAAAATAAATAAAATTAATGAAATATTAATTAGTTGTTCCCAAATTATGTTATAAGTAAAAAAAAAAAATCAAAACAAACTTACATTGAAAGGACCTCCTTTCAATGTGCCTCATACTTGCAGGTGAATTGATCCCGCTGTGAAGGCACACTACCTCTGCGCTGTGGAACCGTGCTGGAAGAGGCAGCATCGTGAGTCGCCGGAGGTGCCTTTTCTTGGTCAACACTTAAGGACACGTCATCCTCGCTGCTAAAAGACCTAGTTGCGACCATATGCTCACGACATACTGTTGATTTTGTTATACGCATCTATACAAATTTAATGAATAATTACATAATCAAATTTGATTATTGTAAAAAAAAATTGGCAACACCTCTTCTATACTAGAGACTATCCAAATTTTTCAAATCTGCAAAAATTGACAATATATATGCCACATACCAATTGATTTTTTTTTATTTATACCAAAAATTTCATATTTTTCAATTTCATCTCATTTTCAAAATGATAATAAAATGTTTCTAACCGTAAAATAGAGAAAAAAATCTTATACATAGCCTAACATCTATACAAATTTAACAATAAAATAAAGAAAAAAATAAAATTTAATTCTATATATTCAACTAACATCTATACAAATTTAACAATAACAATTAAAATTCATGGAAACAATCAAACACTCTATTATGCAATATATACAATAAAATTGAGATAAAATAATTAAATATAATTGTATATATTCAATTAACATTTATATGGAAAATTCAATAATAAAAATTAAAATTTAACAAAAGAATTAATTATTATTTCAATAAAAATAATAAAATAGGCAACAAATTAATACAAAAAATATAGATGAACACAATCCATCGGTAGTTCCCATCGCCTCTTTAAAATACCGACGGACATAAGCCGTCGGTCGTTCCATCAGCGATGTGGATGTGAATAGTTCCCATCGCCTCTGTAAAATACTGATGAACACAATTCATCGGTAATTCCATCGATGTTGTGCACAGTGTATAACATATTGTGTCTGTATTGCCTATCTATCCTCCCTGCAAACACTTAAATTAAAAACTATCTGCACAACACAATAATAATAGTGAACATAACAATTATAAAATAAATATTTCTTGGTACAAAATTTCATCATAATCTTTCATTATAAAAAAATTCTTTTGCACTTTCGTGTTCTGATACTTAGTCAAAATTTTCTTCTTCTTCTTCTTCAATTTAATTGTCATCAGCTTCATCGCAATCTTCATTGTTGATATCATCATCATTTTCATTGACTTGTGCTTGTTTGCTGGAGCTCAGAACAACATTCAACTCCTCTACATCAACATCAATAAGACTATCATCGAAGACGTGATAATTTGAATTTTCTTCTAAGTCAATCGATGGACACAACTCAATATGTTTCAACTAACTCACACACTTGAAAGACACAATTTTCCACACTTGTGTCTTCGTTCTCATCCTAAACAACCTCGATACGACCCCTGAGTTTTATTTTTTAAAATGGATAACCAATCAACTATTGATCGGTCCTTTCTAAATGAAGAGGTGCATGTGTAATAAACTTGTTGGCATTGCTTTACGAAAGTAAAGACATCGTTTATGTTATGGAGTCTAGCTTTTGAGTTAATTTCCACTAGACCAAAGTGGAGATCTAATCTGATTTCTCTGTCAGTAGTGTCATAGCAATTGCATTTGAATAAAAACACTCTATTATACTCACTATGATATTACGATTCAATGACCTCTTTTAATTTACCATAATAGTCAACTTCAAACTCACTACAAGTTGATCCCTTAACACAAACACCGTTGTTATATGTCTTTCTTTTGTTCCCATATTCTTCAGTATGAAACACATATCCATTGACAAAATACCCGTTGTAGCACTTAACTTTTCTTTTAGGACTTAAGCTTAGTAAAGACAATGAAACACTAGTACTCCTTCCCATTTGATAAACCTTGTATATCAAGTACAACAATGAAAAGTGAACAAGAATTCTATAATGAAATACAGTAACTTGCAAGAGATAATAAGTTTGTTATAATACTTACATGTGTTTTAAACCACGTGACAAATTATTCATCTTGTAATAGAAAGATTTGGAATTTGATCAGCTGTGAGTTATTAGACAGTAAATATTGTCAATGTTGTACTTACATGTGTTTTGAATCACGTGGCAAATTATTCATCTTGTAATAGAAAGATTTGGAATTTGATCAGCTGTGAGTTATTAGACAATAAATATTATCAATGTTGCCTACAAGGTTTTCAAAATTATGAGTTTATGATATTACAATATATAAATAGTACATTTATAACAAAGTTTAAGTAGTACATATATTTACTGAATAAAATATATCAACTCATCATAGTTAAATTAAACATAATTGTGTGCTTGTTTGAACTCTATTTCAGACAAATATCTTCCCCTTGCAACATTTTTTTAGCGTGGGTCATACATGATTGGAGAATATTGACAAGTTCCCGCTGGAAGGTACTTCACCACCATCATCATATCGTGGAATGCGGTTGATTCTCGTTCTCAAATGAGGTTCAAAATAGTATGAGATAAATATTGAGATCTCCTCAACAATATAAGCCTCACATATAAAGCCTCAACATGCGCGCCTTGTTTTTAATATTTTTCTTAAGATTGAACAAGTACATGCATGGAATTAAACAAATATTTTCAATTAAGAAAAACAATGAAAATGCTTTACAAATTATATTGCATATGTAATATCTAACCTCTCAAATGGATACATCAATCTATTCTGGACTGGTCCTCCAACTTTTACCTCATACGGTAAATGCATGGGTAGATGCTTCATCGAGTCAAAAAATAATGGAAGGAATGTCATCTCAAGTTTGCATATTATCTAGACGATATTCATTTCAAGCCTCTCAATGTGATGTGTCTGCAACTTGGTGGAGCATATATCTCTAAAGAAATGACTGATCTCCGTGAGTGCATCCTATATTCCTTTTGAAAAAAAATCATGATAAGTTAATGGAATGAGTGTTTGCATGAACACGTGATAGTCATGGCTCTTCATTCCATACAATCTGCATTCCTCTAAATTAACCAACCTTGATATGTTCGAGGCATGTCCATTGGGAAAACACAGACTCTTAAGCTATTGGAAGAGTATTAGTTGTGCATTTTTCTCTAACATGAAGCTTGCTTTGGGTTTTGCGACCCGTAACCCATCAAAAACCTACTTCATATTTTTACGGTTACAGAACAATGATATATCCATTGTAGCCTTGATATTGTCATTTGTCTTTCCCTTCACATCCATGACAATGTTGAAAATGTTTTCAAACACGTTCTTTTCTATGTGCATGACGTCAAGGTTTTGGCGGAGGAGATTGGTCTTTCAATAAGGAAGCCTTAGAAAATACCTTGCTTTACCCAGTTGTGGGTCAAACCAAAACCAGAAAACTTCTGTTTACCAGATTGGAAACCAAACATAATGTCACCATACTTTGATACAATGTTATACAATTCTTCACCAGAAAGACGCGAGGGTGCAACATCCTTTTTAACTCTGCTAACAAAAAAATCTTTTTTATTCCTTTTGTACTCATGATTTGTTGGCAAGAAACATCAATGGCTGTAAAAAAAAGAAGTTTTACCTCCATTTGTTAGCGTGAATGCCTTGTTATTTTCCATGCACTATGGACATACTAGTTTTCCATGCGTGCTTCAACCGGAAACCATTCCATAAACTGAAAAATCATTGATAGTCCACATCAAAGCTGCCCTCATAAGAAAATTTTGTTTTCTCAATATATTGGAAGTTAAAGTCCTAGAGGACCACAACTGCGTCAACTCATCAATCAACGGTCAAAGACAAACATCTATATTCCAACCTGGACTATTCAGACCGGGTATCACTATAGATAAAAATATGTACTTCAATCTCATACACATCCTCATTGATCAGTTGTAAACCGTGAGTATAATCGACTAATAAGAATAAGAAGCAAAAAATGACCCGAATATGCCTCCCCGGCCGGAAAGCCTCCATGACAAGGGGGCGACGCTCACTATTGCTCAACCTCGTTATCACATTAATTCTTGCCGACCCTTCCAGATTCAAATTCCTTATTGAGATTGAATCCATTTGTACACAACCTAAGATGAACGTTCCTTGATTCAACTGAAAAGTGAGTATGCACACTATTAAAGTGTTTTCATGTTTTGCCGTCAGAAGGATGCACCATTACAACATCAACCGCATCATATGATTAATGCCATGTCATGTGCTCAACAGTCTTTGGTGACATGAACAACCTCTGTAGTCTAGGTGTGATTGAGAAGTATCTAAGTTTTTATATGCCATGAGAGTCTTTCCCATGTTAATTTTGGGTTTGTAACGGGAATGCCCACATGTTATGCACTCGATCAGCTCAACATTTTCAAAGTAGTACAACATACAGAAGTTAGAGCACATGCCAATTTTTTGGTATCCTAAACCGAGGGGTTTCATCATGGACTTAGCAGCATAGAAGTTCTCTTTCAACCTGTTCCCTTTAGGTAAAATGCTTATCGTCCATTCGATAATTTTGTCATAACCGACCTCACTCATCCCATAATCCGACTTGATGGTGAACACCTGTGCAACGACCGATAATTTACTATGATTTGCACAGTCATCCCATAATGGTTCATCATAATCTTTCAACAGATCAAAAAACCAGGTTGCGGCTGCATTAGGTTCTTCTTCTATAATTGGACATTAACTGTCATTACCTTGATTCATTCTCATTGCATTTGTTATCATATTCTTGTGAGAATTACTGTTGTCATTTACAACTCTAGGCATGTTGCTAGCATTAGAAATAGTTGACCCAACCATCCTTTCTACCATGCTCTTGTTACGAACAAATAGTTCTCCGTGTGCATACCAACATAGGTAATCCTCCATGAACCCTTTGTGTAGAAGATGCATCGTTACAATATATGGATGCAAAAACTTTTTACTTTTACACTTACTGCATGGACATTTAATACCACATTCGCTAAAATTTCTCGGAATAGATATTGCAAAATTAATAAAACCCTGAACCCCATTACAATAATCCATACTCCACAATTCTTGGGGTGAATCTCGATACATCCATGACTTCTATTGAACCTATATAAAATAATGATGACAACATGTATTAATTAACTATGTTATGTAAATAAATTTACAAAAATATTGGTTTAGCTCAAGATTATCCAACTTACTTTAAAACTTCTGTTAAATATTCATTATCAATTATCAATGTCCATACAAACTTATACACATAAATTTACAGAAATTACAACTCAGCAATAACATTGATAAAAACTAAAACGGACCCATTAAACAAGGTTTTTTTTTTTTAATTTCATTACAACACATCTAATTCGGTAATTTGACATAAGTTTAACAATTTACAAACAATACAATTTTACAAAATCTAAAACAAACCATAACAAGTACAAAATTATACACTCATACTACAAGTTTGTTTGAGAAAAACAATAAAACATGTACATACCCTAACAAAATACATATACTAAAAAAACATTCAATAATATTAAAATTGACATTTTAATGTTAAAATTAAAAAAAGATAGATTTACTTACAAAAAATGACAAAATCCACAATAAAGCAAGACACAGATGTTGTGACTAGAAAAAATAAAGAAGGATGATTTGTGTTGAGAAGTGAGGGATGTTTTGAGGGGTGGTTCTTTGCAGTTTTTTTTTTGGGAGGGGGGAGTTTGTTTAGATGCAAGGATGGGGAAGAAAAAGGAGAAATAGCGGAGGGAAGGGTCGACAGCGTAGTGATATATTAATGTTTACCGATGAAAAATTTTTGTCTGTGATTCCAACGACAATTTTGCTGGTGAAGTGGACACGTCATTGTACGGAGATCCCGATTTGAATTTCTCTATAATTATGTCGGTAAAACCGCCCACAAAAACTTCCATGTCATCGCACTGCTTTGTTTTTTTGAAATTCTTTATATTCTGTCTGGAATTCTGCCGGTATATACCGAAAGAGTAATTCCGTTGATATATACCGATGGTGTTAGCGACAATTTTAAATCGATCGGTAAATATCACCGTAAAGTACTGATGGAAAAATTCTATTGGTATTTGTTGAATTTTTTTCTGATAGTGTTGTTTATTTTACGGTAATTAAATTTGACTCACAAATAAAATGTTTAAAAAATACTTTTAACTCGAGCTTTTAACAAAGTCATACTTATATATATATATATATATATATATATATATATATATATATATATATATATATAAATTTCTATGTGAATTGATCAGTGTGAGCGGTGGATGACATCATTAAAAAAATGCCAATTTTCTTGGCGTTTATTTTTTTATTTTTCAAATGACTTTAATCTTGAATTTCTGGGCAAATACTTATGCACTATGTTTTCGTCAAAAAGCAATAAAAGCTAAATGACACGAATGCATTTTTACACATTGGAACCAAGACTATTAGGCTTAAATGATTCTCGGCTAGCTGTAATAACAAAAATAATTATAACATATTATTGCAAGTTGTGGTGGTCCCTACTCCCTATTGCCAAACTAATAATGCGCGCTTTCGGTTGCCTTCCGTGTAATGAGCTTTTTTTCTTTAGATAAAGTAGGTTGTTTTAGTGATAATTGTCAAATATTAGACATTTGATGGTGTATGGCTTTTAATTTTTTTTAATTGTAAATATATTAAAATAACATATTTTTTCATTTTTTAAAATATTTTTGACATCACTATTAAAATAATTTAAAATAAAAAAAAATAAATTTAAGTAAAGAAAAAAATAAAAAATATTCTAAGAAACACTTTTAAAATGCAAAAACAAATAGGCTCTTAATATATAGAGTTGAGGTAGTGTTTAGTATTGTGGTTCAATTATAC
>Ga0325403_1002670_pt1 | contig 15908 bp, 9 predicted proteins | sample PopdelMetagenome_19_FD_205665 | JGI IMG/M metagenome (GOLD analysis project Ga0325403, IMG submission 205665) | Populus deltoides microbial communities from Bellville, Georgia, United States - Xylem-PdKOR-R4 | ecosystem: Host-associated > Plants > Phyllosphere > Stem > Wood/Secondary xylem...
ATAGATATATGATTTTTAGACTAATATTAATGTTGAAGCGATTCCAACGTTATTTGATTCAATCTCTTTTGTATTAATGTTTTCATGGTAAAACTGAATCTTTAGCCTTTTTACAACACCTGTAGGGCATCTCATAATCAATGGCCTTAAATTTTAACTCATAATAAAACAATATGTTTGGAAAAGTCTTGTTAAAGTCTCATCTTGATCCAACGATCGAATTGAAAGTTATACTTAATAGCGTAAAACTAAACTATAGACACAATTACATGATAATCTGAATTTTTTTAATCAATTTTTTTGTCAATCATATCATCAAGTTCCATTTAGGTTTACAAGGGCTATTCAAAATATCATTTTTTACCCATACAATATTTACAATAACAAAAGGACAAGAATAATTATATACATGTGTGAAAATTACTTTATAAAACTCTTTTTTATTGAGAGATTGAAGCCCAACTATTTATTTAAAACAAGCCTTTGCTTTTTCGAAAGCATATTCAGACTTTTTGCATCTTGTGTAAATTTTTCTAAATTTGAAGTCAAATCTTTAACTTCAATTTTTAAGACCAAAATTCAGATTTGAAAGCATCATAAGGATATGTAGAGATACTCAATATATAAGATTCATTTTTCTTTTTTAAAAGCTCAAACTTTAAAGCAATGTATTTTTTTTTAATTTTTATGAATCCTCAAGTTTGTTTAAATCAATGTCAAATTGACTAGATTATTTTTATGTATTTTTTAATTCATCATACATATCTTTAAAATCATTAACAAAATTATCATGAGATACATCATCATTATTATTTTGTAACATGAGATATTGTGCCTCCGGTATCAATGTTGTAATATTTTACCATATGGCAAAGATTATCAATCTCCTCCAGTTCTGATTCATTATCACTTTTGTTTAGACAAAGTTCTTCTGAAACAACTTTCAATGACTTCTTATCTTGTATTTTTAAATTCATATTGTTAAACCATGAAAAATCACCTTTCATTTATTTGCATTTCTTATAGTCATAACAAATGACTTGGTCTTTTTTGCTACTTTCACCCTTATAATCTTTGTGGTTTCACCTTTTAGAAAACCTTTTTTTATAGCTACTTTTTAAATTCATTACATTTAGAGTAGGATCTTAATCTTCATTTTCATTATCATCATCATATGAAGTTTTTTAGTGTAATGTATTTCCCCTTCATATGACATCTTCTTTATTCACCTTGAACTCATAGGAAATAAAAGACATAAGAAGCTCATCATGTTTAGGTGTCTTCAAATCCTCTAACTCTTAAATGGTTGTCACTATAAGATTTTAAGGTCTAAACACAGACTTTAAAATTTTGCTTACCATCTTGGATTCTTTAATTGTTCTTCCAAGATTTTGTAATGTATTGATAATTGTAAGAAAAAAAAAACCTTATACTTATTTCTTTGATGCTTTCATGGGGTTCCCTCTTGAAAATCTTAAAATCATGTATAAGAATATTGTTTTTGGATTTTTTAACTTAAGTTATTCCTTTAGGAGTAACTTCTAATGTTCTTCATTTGTCATAAACCTTCATGAGAGTGAAAACTCTACTAAACTCACTATCACATAAAATAGGAACAAAAACATTAAAAGCCCTATTATTAAGAGAGTTTCTTCTTTTCATAATCACTAAATTTTTTCATATTCATGCCATCTACTAATATTAAAAGTCATTATTAATGATATACCACATCTCACGATCTTATGAAAGAAAATAAGTTCTCTTCTTATAACTCTAATATAGGTAGTTTAAGTCATCAAACCAGGGTGTCTTAAACTCGTTAGTCACATTATTTTTTTTTTCTAAGGGTTAAGTCCCATTTAAGATTTCAAAGCTCTGATACTCAATTGTAAGACAAAGAGCTAGGCTTAAAGTGGGTGAATAGATATTAATAAAATAAAACACAACTTATGGAGAAAATAAAAAACTTAAGGCAACAAAACTAGACAAGTAATATATAAAGTTAATGAACTTGCAAGATAAAAGTACAACATAATGAAATAAAAAAATAAGTGTAGAGATAAAGATAATGTTCAGTAATTGGATAAATGAATTAATGTCCAGTAATTGGGCGGGTGAACTAATGCCTGGTAATTAGGCGAATGAACACATTTGGGCGGATGAACTAATGCCTGGTAATTGGCCGGGTGAACACATTTAGGCGGATGAACTAATGTCTGGTAATTGGATGAGTGAACTAATGCCCAGTAATCTGGCGGACGAACTAGTGCCTGATATTTGGACGAATAGATTAGTGTCCCTAATAAGGGAGTAGCACCCCCATGAAATGGCTAAGATTGGAATTAATTGGATGAATATGGAGGTGTAAGATATTAATGATTCATAATAAAGTATGTAGGAAAAATATTTTTATATGGGTGTAGTGAAATAATACATTGCATTTATTAATAATTGTGTTGATAAAATGTTAATCTTATTTTCAGGACCCTTACAGTAGTAGAATAGATTATGCTTGAATATATGACACTTTTTGTGTATTTATATTCATCAACATGTATTTTGAGATTAATGAATGATGTAAAAGAGGTTGAATGAACCTTTTTATTTGTAAAACAAAATTGTTATATGTAATTAATGTGAATGCCCTACTTAAAAATATCTTTGTGTTATATTAAGTATTTGCATTTATCATAGTTGCTTATAGGATTAGAAATGTTAAAATGATTAAAAAAAGAAAGATTTTACCCTAAATTTTTATATTTAATTAACAAATTGTCCCGAACAAAATAGTGGGAGCGTTACATTCATAATCTAAGTTTTATTCTTTTTCTTAAAATCAATTAATTTTGCAAGTTATGCAAACCTTAGAATTATTTATGTATTTTTGTTTTTATTAATTGCATCTTTATTATCGGACAATACATGTCTATTATTTTTATGATGTATTGATTGAGAAAGAGGTTCAAGATGATTGGACTATAATTATGATATGAATTGTGTTAGGAATGAATCGATAACTTGATATGGTCTCGTTACAGAGAAAACTTTGCTGAATTTTCAATAAAAAAAAATTACACCAGATAAAAATTAACTCTTATAAATAAATATGTTGTTTTTTTGGGTCTTGACATAAAGAGATTAAAAAATAGTTTATCCTTATTCAACCACGTCTAGTTTTGATCCCTATACAGTTTGGAATTTTTCAATCCACTTTATGTTCCTACTTATACATATAAATTGGCATTTTACAACTAATGATGTGACAATCTTAACAACAAACAAAGACATGGAAATATAGAAACATGAAAGCCTATATCTAGAAGACAATTGATCTAGTTAATCATATGGATTACAAGAGAAACAAAGGCTTAAAGAAAGATAGGATGAGAGGAAAGGGAAGAAAAATAACCATGGAAAAAAGATGCTACCTAAAAATATAGAAACGAATATATATACAATAGTAAAACAAATATCATCTTGAATCTAGAAATAAATATCAATCAATTAGTTAATAAACAATAGTAAAACAAATGTGATTAAAAGTATAATCTATAGTTGTGACATATAGATTACTTATTGTGAATGTATTTAAATGTTAGTCAATAACATTTTTTTCATCTATTAAAAACTACACACCTTTGGATTTTTCTTACCACATATACAAATAGAAAACTAAAACATTGAAACTTGTAAACCTCATGTTTAATAGTATAAATTTTGATCAGAAATAACAAATAGACGTGAAGAAAATATCTAAGATTGATGGTCTAATGGAAAATAACAAGTTTTAGTATGTAAACTTCATGGTTATTAGTGTAAGTTTCTTACAATAAATAACAAAAAACACAAAGAAATTTGTATGGTTGGGGGTCTTACAGAAAATAACAAGTCTTAGTAGCATGAGAAGAAGGGTAAAATGGTAATTTAAAAAAAACTAAACCTTTTTAAAATTATCGGCTAGATAAATAAGGGAGAAAGAAAGTTTGCATTTTCTTTGCTTGTTTCTTGTTCTTCCAAATAGAAATTGCACGGGGAGAGTTAGGGGTGATTATGAACCAGGAAATCAAATAAAAAAGTTTGTAAAATTAGTGAGAAGTAACAGATTCCAAGTAGCTAGATGGGGGAAGTTGGATATTATAGTTGTTATTGAGAGAGTATTAGCATTGGAAGAAGGGTGAAATTCATCACCAAAAACATATTTATTTGAGTTAATTACTTTGTGAGAGGTATAATTTCAATTGATTTCATACTTTTCTTTGTAACTCAAGAGGGAATGAAAAAGCCTAATTTGGAATTTTTAGGGTTAACTGAGTTTTGATTACAAAAATGTAAGTTGATTGTATTCTTCTATGGATTTTTTGTTAGAAATAGTATCAATTAGGTGGAACATTTGTAGTAAAGTAGTTAGTGAGTTAGGGTAGTGGAGTTGATTATGGAATTGTTAGTTTTGATGGAATTCTAAGGATTTGTGTTTTGAAATGGTGTAATTAACAAAAGGATAAGTTTTTGATTGTTCAGTATAATTTAAATGACATGAAATGTCAGGTCGTTATAAAACCAAATTAAAATTAAAAAAATAAAAAATAAAAATAAAAGAAAAATTATAACTAAATAATTTGTATAATAGTTTCTTAGTATGGTTTTAGTGTAGATTATTTGTTCATAAATCAATTTGAAGCTTATATCATAAGCATCAGCTTGAGATGCCTATTGATTATTCTTTGGTAAGATAAAAAAGAAGAAAAATCTAGAAAATCATCCCCCAACATAGAATAACCCACATCAAGGCCATTCAAGTTATTCAAAAGTTTATGATGGTATAGGAGTTTAATTATTTATTATTTAATCCCTTAATATTTTATTTAAGATTTTTTTAATAAGATTACGAAACCAAATGAAAAAGTAGTATTTCTTAATAACAATTGAAAATAATTAACAATTTAAATTTGATATGAATTGAAAAATAAAATTTATTATATTATATATTTTATAAAAAAATTATAACTTTTTTTTATTTTAGTTTCAAGATATAAATTTTCTAAGTGCAATTTCATTCAATAAAAATAATAAAAATGACTATCGAGTTGAGAAACATTATACAAAATATGGGTTATACATTTTAATTTAGTATGATATTTATTACTATTTAGAAAAACACATTAAGAACAACATAAATGAACATAATTATTACAAAATAAACTAAAAGAGCTAGTTGTTTTAATTTACACAATTGCACTATGCATGCTCTCACACTTCACTATGAATTGTAGTATTTTTTTTTTGTTTTTGGTCACTCAACATTTTTTTTATTCGATTGCATTCTTTAATGTGCTATTTTTTGTATTTTGTGAGTTGATAGTCTCTTATCTTTGCTTGTCCTAAAGGTTCAAAGGTTTTTATCATATTTCAAAACTTAATTACATGATAGTTTAATAAGTTATTATTAATACATAATTAAAAAACGAGGGACCAAACTGAAAACCATAACAAAATAACATGGCTTTACTCATTTTCACCTAATAATTCATGCACATATTTTATATTGACTGATTTTTTAGTCCTTTTAGTTTTAGAACTTTTAGTTTTGATATGAAACTTTATTTTATATTTTAGTCTTTAAATTTGAGTGAAAAAAAAATGTTGAAAAATAGAAAATGAAAGAGAAAGTTGTTAGTTGATCACATTTTAGAAATAAAAAAAAATATTGATCTTAATATCAACAAGTCTTATTTGATAAGATGAGTTCTATTATGGTGTTTTTTTATCCTTATCTTATTGGAAAAGGTAGAATAGGGCTCAAGATTATTTTTTTATTTAGGGTGATTTTTGTTTTTTTAAAACCAATTAAAGGTTGGTTTGAGATTATATATGGGTTTATTGAAATTTATAGGTTATTTCTTTGGTGTTTTCAAGAGATGAAATGATTGAGAAATTGGTTTTATTGGTTCAAGGGATTCAGACCTGACTTTTCGACAACTTAAGGTGGCTGAAAAGCTTTCTAGTAGATGATGTGTTGTTTATCATTACAGACAAAACGTCATCTGCTTTATTTTTATTTTTATTTTTTTTTGAAATAGATGGGAGACGAGCAATACACCAATTTTATAGAGAAAGAAAAAGATGACTAGTCGTGTAGTCCTACGAGCACCTTGCGTCCTCTGTTATAAACCATGCACTTGGTCTTTTTTATTAAGGGATTTATGGTTTTTTCTAAAATATTTTTCTTATATTTTAATTAAATTTCATTAAAGTAAATTAATTAAGAAATATATTTAGTATATTATTTTATTAAATATCATTGACTTCTTTTTTATAATATTTGCAAACACTCTTTTGGAGCAACCCTTCATTTCTTTTTCTGAAATTGTATTTATTTACTATATTGCGACATGTCTAATTTTTATTATCATATAATTAGATTAAAAAAAACTCTAAAAAGTTTCCAATGGCATCCTGCTAGCATTTTATTATTCTTATATTTTTAAATATGTTGGTGTTGTCATTTTCAAAACATTATTTTTTTTTTATTAGAACTTACTTTTATGACTCTAATAAGGTTTTGCTTATAAAAATAATTAGGTAAAAAATTCCAAAAAAAATAATAAGAAAACACATTAATTAGATAAAGAGGTTTTAATTAGAAAGATATATTTTTCTATACTTATTTCAAATCATCCAATTTTGTTTTAATTGCTTTCAGTTTTTATCAAATAAAGCACATAGAATAGAAAAGCTATATTTTTTTGTTGCTGAGGAAAACGGAATGATAAGAAAAGAAGAAATTACAACATCAAATTATTTTGTTTTGATGGAATTTAAATTATTATTTAAAAAAATTATTGACGTATAATTAAATAAAAAAATTGAATAATTTTTTTTATACAAAATCAAATATTTTAATATATATTTATCTCCCGTTCTGATTTAGTTTTTAGTTAGTATTAAAAGCTTTTTTTAACATTTATTTATATATATATATAATACTCAATTTATAAGATTAAATGTATGCTTCAACCTTTTATTTAGCAATTGAGATTTTTAATGACAATATTTATTTTTTATGAATTAAAAAATAAATTTTTATCTGACTCGTAGAAAAATGCAGGTGAACTGACTAGTAAGGACTATGACAACACAATAATATAATGAAATCAGTAAATAATTTATTATATATAAATAATCGAACAACTAAAACTATATATCAGAGTAAGGTATGTTTTAAAAACCGTTGAAGATTTTAGAAAGCAAATGGCAACTTTTAAGGCAAAAGGTACATGCATAGAGGTTGATGATACAGGGCCGAAAAAGGAGGGTTATTTATTGTTTTTATTGCCAAGAGCTACTATTTATTGTTGAAAATTCATTTACGTGCTGTTTAAAATTATTTTTTATTATAATTGAATTTAATTATTGTATTTAATTTAAATTCAATTGATAAATAAGCTATATTTACATATTTTAAAAAAATAAAATTCAATTCATTTTATTTTTTATATTACCCTTATCACTTTCATTTTATTCCTTCAAATGTTTCTTAAAAAAATTGATAGATGGGTATTTTAAAAAGTTAATTTTAAAATTAATTTATTCTCTTTTGATTTGTAAATGTTAGCCTCTTATATATTTTTGTATATTTTTAGAAATTAAATTCCATTTGAAATCCAATTCTTAATACCCAAAATGATTATAAATATGAGATTTCATTAAAATTTCTAAATTAAATTAAATTTAAAGAGTTCCAAACATATTGTTAGTTTGTTATTTTCTTTTCGCACATCAAAAATATAGGTTTTTTATGATTAAATTTAAGATAGCCACCAATATCTTGATCTAAATTTTTGTTTATAATTATTTTTAAGGACCGGATGAATGTTTGAAATTAGTTTTTTTTTAATTTATTTTACATTTTGGATATATTTGATTAAAGGTAGTGACAATTGGAATGTATATGATGTTAAATTTGAATTTTATTTCTGAAAATTTGTTAAATTCAAATCAAAAGCTATAGTCAGGCAAATATATTCTTTTTGGAATATTATATTTCAGAACTCATTTAATCAATGACACGTGGATATTTTAAATTCTTTTTTTTTCCCCTACAAATCTTACTACCACCTGGATTGAAATTATACATTAAGAGAACGGTTTTTCATTACACACACTAGTCATCTTCTCACATTTCATTATTCATATCTCTTTGTGGACATTTTTTCTTAATTAATCACTGAAACTTTCTATTTATTTATTTCACACTTAGGTCATTGAACTTTTTATTTTTCAATCCCATCCTTACAAGTTATGTTGGCATGATTTTATGTGTTGGCATTTGCTTCTATTTCCATGTTCTTGCATATTTGATATGTTACAAAACAGCAATAAATTAAGGCTTGATTTTACGAAATAGAATTTTAGATTATCATTAAATAAAAAAAATTAAAACATGTTAAATAAAAAAAATACATAGCTATTTTGTTAAAAGACACAAAAACTTCAATTTCATTCCTTAAATTTTAAATTACACATTTGGTCCCTATGGTTTAAACTTTTTATATTTCAACCTAAAACTTTATTTTATCACATTTCAATCCCTAAATATTGAGGGATGAGAGAAAATTATTAGAAAAAAGAGTGGAGAAAAAGTCTTTGCTTAACAATATTTTAGCCACAGCAAAATCTAAACTTTGTGTAAATGAGTTCATTTTGAAGAATGGAGTTCGAGAAAAATGATTTTACCCTTTAAACATGCTAGAAAAAATAGACTAAACTCATAAGTTTTATTTTGATTTAGTTTGATTTTAGAATTTTGAATAAATTAGAGGGTGTTTTAGAAATGAAAATGTCTTTGGTGAGGTTTCTAAAATGTTTTTTTTAGATGTTTTTAAATGAAAATAGGTTTTTTGAATAAAAAAACCTCAACCTTGATTTTCAGTCACCTTCAATGATCATAAAATATCCTAGCAGACAACGCATCATCTATTAGATAAGCAACGTGTCTTTCATTAAAATAAAAAATATATATATATTGGAAGACACGTAATCCTCTTTAGTTTTTTTTTTTTTTAAAGCTCCTTAGCAGATGATCTCATCTTATCTGCTAAAGCATTTTATGCTCTAGTGTTTTTATTAAGGAGAATGACAAAATATAGTGAATAACATAGTTGTTTCAGTTTATTTTCTAATAATAATAATAATAATAAATCAATGACAAAAAAAATGAGGATGCCTTTTTGGCAAATTTATATGAGAGAGTCAAAAGGCATCCAAATGGAACACCTAGTTTTAAGCAAGGAAAGCACAAGCGCCTAAGATTGAAACATCGGCAATTTTCTGACTTGGTAAGTCATACTGGAGTTACATATAGTTCAAGCTCAAATCAGGTATATGCCACAGAAGAAGTTTGGAAAATGTTTAACAAGGTACTGGATTATTTTATTATTGTTTTCTAGTAGAAAACCTTAATAGTAATACTTCTTTTGATTTCAAACTTGTTCATACAATGCATCTAATTTAAATTGCAGAAGCATAAGAACTATATCACATTTAAATCAAAGGGATGCCGCAATTATGAAATGCTTGGTCAAATATTTAATAATTCTTCAACCCATCATGCATCTACTCAACTACCTCTTACCTCTGATGGAAATCACCCGAACGAGGAACAATTTTTTAGCCGAGGGGTTCATGTACATCATTGAAGGGGAAAAGTCTTGTGCTGGGAGTTCTAGAGGAAAACGTCCAATTGATGACTATCTAGCTACCTGCAATTGTGTTAACAAGGAAACCAAGCTTGAAAATTCTGATTTCTGTTTGGAAATTCTGGCATCTTCTCTAAGTGCTAGAGCTGAAAGAGATTTAGCTAAAGCAAAAAAGTATAAAGAAATGCCCGATCAAGCTACAAGGGCTCCATACTCAATCGATGAGTGCATGGATGAACTGGAGAATCTTGATGATGTGTCTGACACTTCTTATATCAAAGCTCTTGAAAAGTTTAAAGATCCGGATTGGAGAATAATGTTTGTGAAAATGTCTCTAGTTAGAAAGAAGTCTTGGCTCAAGAGCCTGGAATGAAAGCTGTAAATGGAGTAGAAAATTGGAAAATGGAACATTTGAGTTAGAGTTAGAACATTTGAGCCTGGAATGTGCTCTGTACATGATATGTTTTTCCAATCCAAATGAGTGAATGATAATATATAAGGAGCTATTTATCAATAGCTTAGATTATATTTACTTATTTTTTTGAATTTTTGTTCTTATTTAATTAATGGCTTCTAAATCATTTATTCTACGAATCTAATTTTTAAAATATGATTACATACTTATAAGCCAAAGTGAGAAATCCCCAACTTTTTAAAAATATCATAAATTTAATACTTAATCACTAATATGATTATTTATATGTAAAAAACACACAAAATAAAATATTTATAGGTGAATTTGAATCTATTCATTGCTTTTTCTAAGGAAAATCCGCTCTCTACTTTAGTCTTTTAGTAATGTTAACAACTCTTTTTTTATTTAATAATTTATATATTTTTCAATTCATTTTTGTTTCTTGATTAAAAACAAAATCATGATACCAAAAATACATATCCATAATAGCATCACTTTCTTTTCTTGCATTAGAAATCCTACCTGAAGCGTCGTAACACAAGTGCATTGGGTAGCTGATTATCTATAACAGGAAGGACCAAAAAAAAAACACCTCGAAGGTTATATTTTCTCTTTCAATTATTCCTTATCATATAGATTTTTATTTTATTTTGTTGGTCTCTTTTATAGTTTCCATAATATTCTTATATTTACTTCCCACATCAAAAGCCCTTCTCCATGCAATATTGACTGTATCTTATGAGTAAAATTAACTAGACACTCGTGTACAATCCTTCTCCAAGAACTTGAACAACTCTATGATATCATGCACACAAAGCGCATATGAACGACTATTTTCATTTCAACCAATATCACATTTCAGGATTATATTTTAGAATCCAAGTTTCCAAACCCCCAATTTTTACAAAGAACAAAAAAAGAGTGTTAGAATTTTTACCTTCTTACTCGTTGTTTTCCACAGTTTCGCTCGCACGCTAAAAAACACAAAACATCGTTATGTTGTCTCATTCTTGTCAACCAATTCTCTTCTTAATAACCAAACTAACATTGCAATTAATTAGAAAGTAACAGAGATGCCAAATCTTGTGCTAAGAAAATCAAGGGAAACCATTGTCACCCCATCTTCTGCGCAAATAACTTCCAAGTACTGCAATCGCCACCATGGCTGGGCAATTACAAAATTTTTGCCACCATCAAAAAGTACTATTAAAAGTAATGATCATGAAATTGCCTGATAAGGCCTTGCAGACTGGTTTTCTCATATATTGATTGATCAATTTTCCTTCAAATGTGTAGAACATTATTCATTGTCGGTGAGATCTTCAGAAAACTCAGTCAGTAGGGCTTAAAGGTCATCACCTCAATGAAGAAGCTACTACAAAAGCTTCAGTCCACCTGTGACATCATCAACCACTTCAACAGGTCCTGCAAAAACAGAGGTTTAGAGAATGGAAGCGTGGTTAACAGCATGCAGGCTCCACCAAATCGTTTCTCTTGTAAGTTTTTGAGTCATATAAGGATAACACTGAATATATTCTGGAAAATAAGATTTGGGAGCACCCTATTATGAAAAAAGCCATGAATCAACCAATATCTTCAGTTAATTACATAGTCGAACTTTGAAGGTTAACAACAAAATTCAAGTAAAAACTTGCTGACTTGTCAAAAGTTACATTTTTCTATTGTTAATGTCGTAAAAGTATGTTTACTACTTTTTGCTCATAATTTCCATATTTTCTGAAAGCTAAATTATGTAGTTCATAAATTCTTACATCTAATTTTACTATTTAATAGACCATTTTTTGATCTAAAGTAAAGCAAATTTAACAAACAAACTACAAATAGATCCAACACAGACAAATCATATAGCTGATATGACACAAGCATACTGGAACGGAAACTCTTACCAAGAATAGCCATCACTGTTCTTGAATCTGAATCAACAGCAACAAATAAATTTCAGTCCAACTTTTATTAAAGACCAAAAGAAAATGCACTGTAGGTAAATTGGATAGCAAGCTTGTTGGAACAGACTTTTTGGTATAAATGAGTTTAAAGAAGCAAATCAGGCATTTGGAGCAACATCCATAACCTAAAAATCAAAGTGCGAGAAAGCTTGGTTTTTCTTCAGTTTTCAAGGAAACATGCTAATCTCATTCACACTTGTTCAATTGCGCCATTAGAATATAGAAACACATGCATACTATCAAAATCTCATGTTAATTTAAGAAAAAATAACAATCACATTATTAGAGACTTGCAACTGCTAAAATGTTTAATGAATCAATAATATGATCACCTAGACTGTCAAAAATAGGTCTGCCCGTCTGAGGTTTGAGATACTCCCAAGTTTCTAATCCATTAACTTCACAACAAATACTTTTTGGAAATTTATAAGCGAAATAACATATCCCAAATGGCTTTGTGCTTCAAAAAAATTTAAGTGGTTTCTCGCTTCCACCTTTTAGCCAAATTCCTGCTACTGCCTCCCACCCCCACACTAACTACAGCTCAAATGCATTTTTCTACATCCTGTTAATTTGATTCTACAAACTCATGAATTACCATTCTTCCTAAAATTTAAATTACATAAAAAAAAAACCATTCCATGTGAGTTCAAGGCAAAAATAATACTCCCAAAAAAATGAAATTTTATGAGCAATCATCAATCTAAATAAAATAAAAATCAGCTTTGCAACTCACTTGGAGCAATCTGTGTTCTTCCAGCATCAATAGTAATATGGGTTGGTAGTTTAAGTGATTTTGCCCTCTCCTGTAATAGTTGAAAATGAATTCGTCAAGAATGAATCAGACCAGATAAACAACAAATTATGGAAACCATAATAAAAATAAAGGAGAACAGCACTAAAACCAGTAGAATAAAAGGTCATAGTTGAAACATCAGACTCAGAATAAAATAGATAATAGTCTCAACCAACAAAGCTTTAAAATTATATATATATAAAAAAAAAAAGGCATCATAAGTTGGTTGGTCTTTTTACCTATTTAACTAGCATAACAGCAAACACAAATGCAATGGTTGAGAAAAACCTCGAAAAAGAGAAATTTGCTGCAAATATGAGCTTGAATGTTCAACTGGGATGCATTCCCAAGAATATCAAGAGGTACTAAGCAAACTTTCCAAATTTTTGTTGAGTTCATTTTGATGTCTGCTATTTTTTTAGGGTTCTCATCTGATGCACACATCAACTACAACTGATATTCAGTTTGATTGGATGAATAGGTCAACGAATGTACCACCAGGCTGCAAAGTGGCACCAGTAAAAACAAAGGCAGGCGTAGTGAATTGGGCTATAAGCTGGGAGAGGCGGCTTAAAAATTCACTTAGAAACCTAAACTTGCCATCAAGAAAGATGGTTGAAACAAGGCTAAAGGAAAATTCCTTTAACCTAAGACTAAAAAAATCCATAATATATCTCTGTGTCCAGATAAGGAGAAAAGTTTTTGTAGCTTTAAACATATAAAACTATACACATCGGGAATTCATTTGTCATCCATTTATAGACTAACAAGTTAGATGATACTGTCTACTATTTTTCCTTGAAATAGCAAAAAATAAATGATCCCATAGTATCGATTTGATGAAATTAACTGAGGCGACACAAAAAAAATTTGACATACTGACTTGCAAAACAAGCATATCCTCCTCACTTTCAATTTTCACGACCACCTTTGGCTGAGCACACATCTCCCACCTGCATATTTGCAAAATATTTGAAACTGAAGAAGAAGTGGCACAAAAGAGAAAAGAGAGGAGCAAAAAAGCATAACCATAAGGCTATGTCATTTAGAATAGCAAGTGTAGTACCTGTTTAAAGCCTTAGGTGCTCGGTTAAGAAGCTTTTTATACAGGCCCAAAGTTGCATGACTAAAACAAATGACAAATCACAAAAATTTAAACAGTGTTCAATCGTAGAAAAAGAACATGAAAATTACGTAAATGAGGATTGTTAATGTTAATCTATCATTGAATAGGAGGACTGCATGTTCAAAGGAATATGGCAAAAATTTGACTCTTGTCAGTGTCAAGTAATCAACTATTTACTAAAGATCAGGAGAACGAATAGTCATCAAAGTAACAAATAATAACCTGCCTCAGTGCATGAAAGAAACAGGGAAAGGTGAAAGAAGGGGATATGGTATCTAAGACCATATTTTAATCAGACAACAATTGTGGCAAAACCATAGGGTAAAAGTAGACCCTCTGGTCCCTGGTGGCAACTGCTTAACAAATAAATGAGACTGAAATATAGATCCAAATCGATAACTTCTCAACAGGATCTATAAGCCACATAGTTATGCGATATTCAAGGTAACATCCAATAAGTTGGTAGGTGTTGGGATGTGAAAGAGGCCATGAACCACAGCATAGCCAGTAAAGCAGATTTGTAACCCAACTTTTGCGAAACTAAATAATCCAAACTTACCATATCTGAAAACACTAGCCAAGGCCATTTTTACTTTTGGAAAATTTTCCACTTTTAAACTCACTTGCTAAATGTCTCAATGTTGTTCTTCATATGCCAACATGCCAATATCATAAAACAATTTCATCATATATTATCGTGTTACTTGTACACAAAACCAGGCTGTAGTTGGTTGTTCCCTTGACAATTAGTTACAGAAGCTATTCAGTAGATGGTCTCAGTGGTCAACAAGCTAGAAAATCAGCCATCATGGGATTTCTTGATAATCAGATAATCTCTCAATTGCCAAACCACCAATCAATAAAGTTTCCACTGATGAATTGTTATACAAATGGTGTCAATAACTGATATTGTAATTGTTTTGGGTTCACAAAAAAAAGAATAATCAGCTATCTTTTAAGTTGTTTGCTTCTATCTCTAGAACAGTCTGTCTATTCTACAGAGAAGAGAACAGCCTCTGGACCCAGATAGTAATTCAAGTATCAGCTAAAACTAGTTTACTCTAGCGAATTTGAATGTTATTTTATAGCCTCTTTAGTCTAAATCTAACAAGATTTTGAAAAATAAAAGGAATAATTCTGTAAAAAGAAAGTAAGATATAGCTCCCTTGTTCCAACTAATAGCTAGCACAAAGACAGCTCCTGAAGAATAAAGAAGGCAACCTGCACTGAGCTGCAATTTTCCCTTTTCCCATCTTAAGATCGTTTCTGACAACCAACACCTACATTAAAAAGGATAAAGAAATAAAAAAAAATCATATAAAGAAATAGTAATAAGGACATACTTCATTTTTCAGGTGGAAAAAAAAAAGGCATTACCATCTTGAAATCATCAAGAATATCAGCCAGCTTATCAATCTCAAATGGTTCTTTGGACTTGTTTTTCTTGTTGCCATGATGACTACTAGGGTTAGTTTTGGTGTCTTTAACCACTTTTGGTGTTAACCTTAAAAAGATGAAAGAAGGGCAGCGTGTCCCAATGCAGTAACCTAAAGCAAGGCAGCCTGCCCCAACTAATATGGCACTAAGCCAATTCAAATCCATCAATTCAATTACTCGACCTGCAATTCAAACCCTAGATTATTACCTTATTATTATACATATGAAAACTTTAGCCTAAAAAAATATAAAAAATAGAATAAGAATCATAGTTCGGGGAGAAGCTACACCTGTGCAGTTGTTCAGAAACCGATCACCACGAAATGATCAATTGAGATGCGCACTTCTCCTGCCTCTACAATTTAGGTTAAACCCAGCAGAATACACTCTGTGTATCGAGTCGTCTTTTTATTTTTTCACTGGCTAGTTTGCTGCTGCTGCTACGGGTATTACACACACACACACACACACA
>Ga0325403_1002672_pt1 | contig 15899 bp, 11 predicted proteins | sample PopdelMetagenome_19_FD_205665 | JGI IMG/M metagenome (GOLD analysis project Ga0325403, IMG submission 205665) | Populus deltoides microbial communities from Bellville, Georgia, United States - Xylem-PdKOR-R4 | ecosystem: Host-associated > Plants > Phyllosphere > Stem > Wood/Secondary xylem...
AAAATTATTCCACGCCTTTATTTCAAAGAAATGGGATCAATGAATAATTCTCATCAGAGATCTAGAATATAGTAAAGTTTCATCTGTATACATGTACATGTATATAATATATAGTAATTTATACACTTGGAAACATTGTAGAGAAAAAAAAAAAAGAAATTATTGATACACTTGGAAATCTACTACGTTTTTATACATTGAATCCCGATATTATACAAGAATTGAAAGTACAAATATGCTTATGCTGAGTGTATATATAGAATAATTACGAACAATCATTTATTTATTAGTAAAGGTGACGGCACTGGTCCCATGAGGGTAGAGGTCAATGGATCTTCATTCCGTACATCTTTGACATCAATACCAATATATATATTGAGAATTATCAGATGACTATACCATGCACATGATAGAGCAATTATACACTTCACCGGCCTCTCCACATAGCTCCTGCTATCAATGCTAGGTACAATCCATCATAGAGGATTTGAAGAGCCAAAAAAGATGATCTTATTTTCAAACCAAGCCATAATAGTAGTCATAATTGGGTAATGTTGTGTCTTTATGAAGAAATTAAATGGACAAGAACAATATTTCAACCCTTTAATTGATTGAAACTAACGTGGGTGGCTCTCTTTCTATATTTTTGTTTTGGCAAAAAGTGAGCATGGAGGTCTATAAATGCCAAGATGCATGAGACAAGGTTTAGTGTAAGTTGGTTCACTGGAGGGAATACATTTGAAGTGAATTAGGTGATTCTGTCTTATAAGTGGTCTGGCAATTGATTCTACAAAGCCATGCAAAGCGTTAGAAAAGTGAAGAAAGGGAAGGGGAATAATGCTTTCCAAATGAAGAATGCTGTGCGTTCTCCTTTTGAGGGTTTTGGATTCGGGAAGACAGGCAAAGGAAAAGAGTCACGTTCATGATGGGGATTTTGAATCTGATTGTATGATCTTAAAAAGGAGGTTGGAGTGGAAATCCAACTCGATAAAACTTGTCTCTATTGTCTCTCCTTTTCCCTTGTTTTTTAATGCGTGGGATGCCATGAACCAAGGAAGAGTAGGCATGGAAGCTTGGTACTCCTCATTATCAGCATTCTACCCTATCCTAATTCCTAGGAAAGGCTACAGCTTTTGGCCTTTGATAGTGCCTAATAAAATACGAACGTAGGTTCTGGTTAGAAAATAAGTGTCCCCCCCACATGATTCTAGGTTTGGCTTCGGCTAGAGGGCAAGGTCCCCTCCCATCCTACGTTACCAGATTGAAAATTAACAATGGATAAAAACCAGCTGGAATTGTTACAGTAATGGATGAGTGAAATGTAAGGAGTAAATATTGTCGGCGAATGCTGGTCACCTGGCCGGAGCTTATCAAGAATAACATCCAGTGGCCCATTTTGATGGGCAGTTTCCCTTTCGAAGGCGAGACAAGTAGTGCCTCCAACGTCTTCGATCTATGCTAAAAACGAAGATACGTGCTCATTTAATAAAAGTTACGAAAGATGATGGAAAAAAAAAAAAGAAAAGGTCACGAGCTTCCTGCACAAACAAGACAATGGTGATAAGCCTTCATGCAGGATAATGTTGCAACGGTCTAATATGAAATGGGTCCAGTTGCTTGGGTATCTGATCATGGAGTTTATATATATATATATATCTCAACCATCTTAAAATTAATTATATATTATTTTTCAACATGTCTCTGTAATTAAAAATCATTTAAATTTAAAATTTATATAAACTCAGATTATTATGTATTTAATTTTTATTGATTAGAATAAAAATAATAAGATTTGAATTTGTGAGTGTTTGATGATCAAAACTCTGATATCATGTTAAAAAATTAATTTAATTCAAAACACATATGTATTTATAGATGTATAAGCTAGCAATGTAGCAAATTTTCTCCCTATACTCTTGTTTTGAAAGGGGATTTGGGAGATGAACGGTGCATCACTTGGGAAGCCCACCTTGAAGTTTCTTCAATTTAATTATTTTAGGAATTGATTGTGTTATTGAAATTAGTTGTTATACCCGAGTTGGAAAATTAATTGACTTGAAAAGGTACATGGATTAATGAGTCACGCCAGCTAGTGGTCTCACAACGTTAAAAGAAAGTTGTTTTGTTTTTTTTTTTTTTATATATAAAATAAAATTTAAAATTAACTTAATCAAATTTGGATCATCTCAAAATATTTATTAATTGAATTTAAAACTTGGTTACATTTCAAATCATGAATTTTCTCCATCGAATAACTGAAGCATGCATGTCGAGTTTAATAATGTAATTCATACAAACTATGATGTTAAAAAAAGAGGAGGATGATTACGTTAACTTACCTAACTTATGGGCCTTTCCCGGCCCAATTACTGATTTTGCATTTGCAACGGGATTTGAACAAGGAATTTTATTTGGGCTTAATCTAGATGGACCCATTGATTGAGCTTGGGCTGATGTTGGTATGGGTAATTGGAGAGACGGCCCATAACATTTTAATTTTGTAATAGAGTAGTTTAAAATTAATCAAAATAAACACATTCTTATTATATTATATTATTGTGTGGATATCTATTTTTTTTAAAAAAAGTAAATGTGAATTAAGGAAAATAACTATATTTTATACCAAAATTATATATATATATATAAAATAAACTAAAAATACATCAATTTAATATTGGTTTTTTCGATTTAAATATCATGTTATATGTGTATTATTGGAAGTAACCATCCGAATGAATAATACATCTAAACCAATCTCATTAACTAAATTACAAGTGCCAAGATATATCTAAAATATCTTGGAAAAAATGAGATCTAGCTGGCTACAAGGGAGGGAAAAAGCAGTGGATCCCAATAATTTATAAGAGGTAATGAGCAATTAATGAAGTTCAATTATTTGAGGGTTGCAAAACTCATAATCATGGACCTCATAAGTGTTCGTGCATGCATTATATAGACCTTTTTGTTCATCTTTCTCCCCTCCACGAGGCATAGATAAACCTAGCACACTAAAGATCAAGGGACCACCTTCTTTTAGTTGGGATATTGTCAAAACAATTTAAGTTCTGAGCTAAATTCAGCTGTCAATGCCAGTGGAGGCCATTGAATCTCGAGAAGAAGCTAGAAAAGGGAAGCAATGCCAACGAATAGCTAGGAAGCATAATATATATATAATGCATGATTTTCTATTAACTCGAAACGAAAGTCATGATGAGGGAATGATTGCATTGAAGAGTAAACGAGCTTTCCAGCTAAACAATAATTATTAAAACTAATATAAAATCACCAGCGCTATGTATAATGGAATAATGTTAACATATATAGCCATGTGATGCTTTGCTTCAATTTGTAAATGGATCCAATATCAATTAACGTGCAAGCCTATGCACGTAGCATGTTTAATCTCCATGTCTTCAATTTATTATTTGCCTAAAAAAAAAATTTTATCTTGTCTATCTCTATATGTGTCATGTTTTAGGGCATGTCTACAACAATTATAACACCTTTTTTTTTTTTTTTTGGTGTGGGGGGGGGGTGTTCAAGCATGCTTAGGCTAGAGATTTTGGTGAAATCGATTAAAAAAAATGTCTGGATGCCAATATTATGGCCTAGAAATTGAGGAATTAATTTCTCAAAAGAATTAAAATTTATATTCACCAAATCATTTTCAATATTTGGACACGCAGAGGTGCAAGCTAGCCTAACGAATAACGTGACACTGCTGCAATACAGCTAAACTTCACATGCATGTATATGGGTTTCTTGATCGATCTCTCTCTCTCTCTCTCTCTCTCTCTCTCTCTCTCTATATATATATATATATATATATATATATATATATATATATATATATATATGTATAGAGAGAGAGAGAGAGAGAGAGAGAGAGAGAGAGATTGTGTTTGGTTAATGCTATTTGAAGATATAAAAGATAGATACAATAAAGTAAAAAAGTGTTTTGATAAAGAGTGGAAAATAACGAAGAAAAAAAATAAATCTGTTTTGAAAATATTTTTAAAGTGAATTTTTATGTTTTTAAGATTAAAAATACATTTTTTTAATGTTTGTTTCTTAATTTTATCTTAAACAGCAAACAAATACTACTTCAATTTTTTTTCACATAATTACACACACACACACACACACACACCTCCAATAATTGATTCAAAATAACCACGAATTCTTTACCGCGCGCCATCATTTCTGCTGGCAGAGGTTCTTCTTATTTTATTTGCTTAAAGAAAAAATTAATAAGAATCAAATATTCTCTAAGAACAAAGCAGGACCGATGTGATATTAAAGACTGTACAGTACTATTCCATTTCTATTCAAATCTTGACACTAATCTTGACAATTTTCACTTGCTTTCACTGAAGAAACAGGAGAAAAGAGAAAGGAGAAAATATAAAGTAAAAAGTAAATTGCATGATGTATTTTGTTCCTCTCTCTATTGCGTGAGACTATTGAGTAAGGAAACCCTAGTGTTAATCAAACTCCTAAACACTCTTTGGCCACTAGTTTCAATATCACCAATACACTCCTCCAAGTCTTGCATCCTTTTCAAAACCATCCTCACCTCTTCATATCCCTTCTTTCTCAATCCCCACAGCCTCTCAACACCAATTTCTTGAAATTCTTGGATTCCTTCTCCAATCTTAATCTTCTTTTCCTTCTTCGGCAACCTCAGTCCAATCCAGGACGATTTTCTTGACTTAAATGACAATGAGATTCCATTAAAAAGCGCAACCGAAACCAACATGCTGACTTCGATAACATCTATAATAACACCAACCAACTCAGCATCTGCAACAGAGAGGCCTGAATCCAATCCCGGAAACTGGCATCGTGCGATGCATCGAACTGTGGAAACGAGTTTATCCATTTCTTTAGCCATTTTCTTGCGAGACTTGATGCATAAAGCAATCTTTGAGTCATCTTTCTTCCTTATAGCCACCTGGGCAGCACGTTGATCGTCTTTAACTGACAAAACTAATGTTTGGAAGATTCCATAAACATCGACGAAGCGAAGAAAGTCTTCAAGAATCTTCTCCGCCCATGTAGGCTGTCGACGAAGAGATTCTTGTGTTTGAGGTAGCTGAAGGATATCGTCTAAACAATCTTGAACGTCCTTAAGACGACTTAAGCCATCACAAAGCCAAGCAGAAGTTCGGTTTTCGAGCTTCGATGACCAAGTTTTGAGCTCGTCGATCTCGTTTTTGAGCTGTGAAATCAAGGGGTGTGATCTGCATGGAAGACTGATGGATCTATTGTGGTAAGAGATGGGTGGTTTTGATGGAGTGCGGCTAGGAATTTTGTTAGGAAATGAAAGAGAGCGCTTGAATACGCCGGGCGCCATCTTGATGAGGTGGTAGTGGATATATTTTGGTGATGCTTTTATGCTTCTGGATTTTGGAGTTGCAATGTTTTTCTGTTGTGAGAAGGAAAGGAAGGAGAAGAGGAGTATATAAAGGGAAGACATGGACAACTAAGGTGCACGAGGGGGTTAAGGATGAAGGGGAACTGGATCCGCGAATAAATCCAGCTGTTCATTTAGTTTTAGTTTTAACCAAGTGGGTTTGCAAAACAGGGTGGTGGTTTCCATTTCAACTGGAGAGGAGACACAAGCGGTTTTGACATGCTGTCTTTCTTTGGATTGTAGCCCATCTTAATTTCATGTCTTACTTTGCTCCAAGTCTTCCTTTCCCATATGGGAAGGATTTATGACGAGGTTAATCATTAGAATTCTTAAGAAATTAGTCACATGGTACTAATAAATTAATTAAGGGTGATTGGTAATATGTTACGTAGTAGTTTTTTAAAGTATTTTTTATTTTAGATTATATTAAAATAATATTTTTTATTTTAAAAAAATTATTTTTGATATCATTACATTAAAAAAATTCAAAAACATTAAAAAAATAATTTCAAATAAAAAATATTTAATTTTTTTAGAAACACAGTTTCAATCGTATTTTTAAACAGTATCTTATTCATAGCCAAATCTAAATTAAATCAAAGTCTTTTATGTTTGAATTTGGAGAAAAAAATAAGATTTGTTTTTATAATTCGTGTAATTACTCTTTGAGGTTGAATGATTTTTCATCACCTAGGGTTTGTTTTGTTTTTGCGGTGCATCGTATATATGGTGCACCACCTGAAAACAAATTACCTGCTGCTAGTAACTCTCGTATGTATGAATTAAAAAGATATATAAAATATCATATAAGATGTGTTTTAATTTTACCTTTAAACCACCTTAATTAATTTACTCTAGAACCTAGCTAGGATTAATCTAATGATCATAAGACTATAAAATTAAAACTAATGATGAAACTTTACATGCAATATTGGCACAGGGTGCATTACAGATAAATGGGCTAACAGACTAATGATAATTTATATTATTTTTTAATATATTTCTTTAAATGAAAGTTTTTTGGGTTTAAAACTTGCATAGATTCATATTACATTGTGCTTAATTTTATCAAATAAATAGGAATGATAAGATTCAAACTCGTGATAGTTTGGTCATCAAAACTCTGATACTATATTAAAGAACCAATTCAACTTAAAAGCTTAAATTATTAAATGAAATCTCAAAATATGATTTATATTATTTTTTAACATAAAGGTTATCAGCAACAGCAGTCATGGAAGGCTGGAATATCACCATGCTGGGGTTAGAGAAAAAACATATGGGTTTTGATATATATGAAACAAGAAGAAGTCCTGTTCAGGCCATCTAATAATGTACACTTGCATAAATTGGCTGCAATCTTCCATCAAGTCCCTTGTTTCTCTACCTAACTAATCATACAACACACTGGAAATTTCTTGCTGCCACTTGTAAATAGGAACAGCAGTACTATACCAACTCTCAATAATAATTAAAAAGATCTCTTCTAATTTTACTGTCATTTATTATTTTCTTAATTAACTTTTACGAAAATCTCACCTTGATATCGAGACAAAATAATATTCAATTTCAAGAATTAAATTCTCATATATATATATATATGGAATTCGGGACACTCAATCTACTTCCATGAAAAATAAATAAACCTTAAACAAGAATTATAAATTAATTTAAGATTCGAACTCGCTTGATGAAAAGATAGAACATGTACCTTTAAATCTTGAAAAAAAGTCAGATTGATGCATCTTCCGGATCCAATAATAGTCAATTAGCCACCTTTAAAGGCTTGGAAAAGGTACCTTTTTTTACAGTTAATCGTTCCACATGCATTATCTTTTTTTGGCGATGCAATATTTCAAATGGCAAAAAAAAAATAATTATTATTATTTCGTGCAAGCTCGTTGTTATGACAATAATTGGTTCGATTTGTTTTATTAATCTTCTAGTTCATACCTTTTTTCTTACGAGATATGCTCGAATCTCCCCTCACCATGCTCGAATTTCCCTCATTTTCTCATTGTAGCTAGGTCATGCAATTTGTTTAATTATGCAAATGTACTCATTAACTCACAAATAATATGCCTTGGTTTAAGATCGACATAATAAAAATCTTATATTCAAGTTTTTTGTAGTTTTTTTTTGTAAATAAAAAAATATAAGAATATGTATTTCTATCCCAACTTCCTTTATATATATATATAAAACCAAACACTAATTTAAAAAATCGGCGTGACTCGATAAAGTCAACATGAAATCATGGAAGCTTAAAAAGCTGTGGTTTGAATGAAAAATCCAGAAAAATGATGGCTAGACAGAAAATGTGTTGATCTTAATTGTTTAATGTTGGTAAGAATTAAATATAAATCCAAGGAATGCATGTCCTATCCAATAACAACTACTGCCTGGAGCTGTTTGCCAACTCCCAGGAGTTGTGGATTTATGACTGGTTTAGAACCATCAGCTCCCCCTCTCTCTACACCAGACAAAAGCCTTGGCTGGCACCAAGTAATTGGCTTATACAGCATGGATTAAGAGATGAGATCATGGCATGCCAACTTCTGGCCAGCAATTGACCATTCTTCTTCGTGGCACACAGAGAGCTTGTATTATACGACCAAAAAGACTGAGTAAACGTTGATTAATATGATCCATATGCGTGCATTGATTCCAGAAATTAATTATAGCTAGCTAGTCATTGCATTTGGAGGATTGGACTGTCACCTAAACCTATGGAAGTTGAAAGCTCACTTGCAAAAAATTATATCTAAAAGTCCAACTAGAGTCCTCTAATGTCAACCATGTTAATGATTAGTTTAACAAACGTTAGAGCTGAACTTCCAAGGCTCCAACCTGACCACGTTGTGTTCTGAGAGGGTCTCTCTTATTAAAGCCAAAATATTCGATCAATTAACTAAAATCCACCATTGTTGGACTTACGAGACAGTACTGAGAGAACTTAGACCAGACATGACAGATAAGCTTGGAATTGAACTTATCCTCGAACCCTTCTGCCTCTTACGTCCTGGGTTATGCTAGGAGATAAGATTTTAATTATAACTCACGAGATTCGTTTGCAAAACGGTGGTAGTATGTATGAAGCTTAGCGGCCCAAGGGGTTTTTTTTTCATAAAAAAGAGTGTTAATCAGGAGTTCGTACGTGTTCATACATATTTTTGTCAATGATGGGTGTATAATATAGTCTTACTTTAGTGTCGAGTCATCCCATGTGGAGATGATTAGAAGGCATCTTCACTGAAAACTTGAAGGGAAAAAAAAGAGACTAGGTTCCACGTTTTAATCATTTAGCCTTCTTTTATATATATATACACATATATAATATTCGTAGTTAGATACCATATATTTAGTTATTGTGAGGATAAATAAGAGATAAAAGACAATGAAAATAAAAATATAAAAATAAATATTTTTATGATATACTTTTAAAATAAGAAGTATAAAAAGGACATCTTTATAGACATTTTGTTTTTTGTTTTTTATTCCGGGATAATAACCAAATATTATCTAATTATCTCGAGTCAAAATAAATAAAGATTTATTTTTTTATTTTTATCTTTATTTTTTTAACCAAATATTTTTTTTGACATGAGAGGACTCTTGATAGGCTTTTAGGTAAGCTTTTAGGTACAATTTTTAATTAAATATTAATGATGATAAATATTCACACTCACACATGGTAGTTCTTCAAAAGGTATTGCTTTATAGAACCACATAGTAAGTTTTGTTCTTTTAAAATGTCATTCTTTAAAAAAAAGATGTTTTTTGTATTTATAAACAACTAAAATCTTAGTCTCTTAGCTGATATTGAATTGATTGCATCATTATAGCTCCCCAAACGAGTTTGGGTAATCGCATATAGTTGACATCCCCATAAATAGCTTCAATAATGATGTGTGCCTACACTATCGTAAGTTTCATAAAATATATTACCCCACTAGAATCATATACTGGATATTTTATCATTTTTAAAAATATCTCTCAGAGAAATATATACTTTTTATACTTACAAATAACTAAAATATTATCTTTTAATCGATATAAAATTGATGACATCATCAATTTCTATCCTTTTAAATATAAAAATTTTATTACTTAAACTAACCAAACTCAATTAAAAAGATGCACTCCTCAACCAACAACCTTTCTTCGAGTTATAAAAAATAAAAAAATTATTTTATCCTAATGTATAATTAATTTGTTTATTACCAGTTTGGGAAAAAATAATTTTAATATGTAAAAATATTCTAAAATTACCACTTAATTTTTTATTTTTTTAAAAAAAGGCTCGTCCTTGCTTGAATTCTTCAGCACAGTACTTTATTTGATGAAATGAAAATTTGTAAATATATGGTGCTTAATGAAGGACTCGCTTAATTAGATTTGTGGGGTGGGGAGGTGATGCCTTACCTGCTCCACCTAACCCTACGAAAAAGAAGCCCATTTAATAAAACCCTATAGACAGACGACAAGTTTACAGCCTCCCCCCAACATCTCCCAAGTTTTTTCTCTATTTTTTGCATCATTTTATACAACAAAACGACGGTTATAAAATCCAGTCCGGTTTATGATTTATCCAAGAATCAAGTTATAATTTTAATTAATTCAAAACAATATTATTATAATATTTTTTATTAAAAAAATTTGAAATTAATGATTATTTTTCAAAAAAAATTATATCAAATAATTAAATCTTATAAGAGTTTTTGACCGGATTAATAAATAATGAGTTGATCTACCGGTTTATGAAAATTTATTTTTTTTATTTTTTTATATTTTTAGATTTTTTTAATGTGTTAAAAATAAATTTTAAAAAAATTATTTTAATAATTTTTTAATTAGACGAGTGCATTATTTTCTATAATTCTTGCACTTGTCATCTAAGAGCATAAAAAAAAAAAAATCATGAGACTGCACCAGTTAAATATTTTTTTCATGCGAAGGTTGATTTTGCAGTATAATATGAATAATTAATTCTGGATCGTGCATTTTTAGATGCTCAAAAGAAATTTTATACTTGCTAATTAGCGTGAAAAAATATTGATGTATTTTATTATTATTTTATTAATGATTCTTTGATACGTAGATTTAATTTACTAGAACTTGGTTTTTTAAAAATTAAAAAAAAAAAATCTTAATTCACTGCCTGTAATTGGACTCCCTTGCCATAGGCCATTTGCAAGCGAGGGCTTCGTATTATGATCATTTTGGAAGAGAAAGTAAATCATTTTTTTTAAATTTTATGGATGTTCAGACCAGCTTACGTGTATCTTGATTAATTTTATGGATCCTGAAATTAATGATGATGTAAATCTCCAGTGATCCTGAGATTTTTGAGACTCGAACTAATAATCTATAAAAAACAAATCTAAAACATACACCCCTCAATATTAAATTTTATATATCTTTTAACTTTTTTAAAATTTATGTACTATTTCATACTACATAAACCATAATTAATCTAGTTCGATAGTAAATTTGAGAGATGAATTTTCAGATTTCTTTCTTTATATTCCTAATTGTTTTGATATTTTTCTTTCTTTCTAGCTAAGACCAGTTTAACTATTACTTAAAATAATTTTTTAACTTATTTACCAAACATAATTGATACTACACATTTAAGATTTATACGATCAGGGTTTTTGTAATTTAGAATTTGAGAAATACTAGTTTTTTGGAATTTTGCGTATAGAGTTATAAATTATATCTAATGGGTAATTGACTCCAAATTATAAAACTATGAACACAAGGCTGTTACATTGTTAACTGGAAAATATATAGTATTAGATTTGGTAGATTTTGTTGTTTAAAAATCATATAATAAATATAGATATTGTCTGATAATAATTGTTTTTTAAAGTGTTTTTTATTTAAAAATATATTAAAATAATAATTTTTTTTATTTTTTTAAATTTTATTTTTAATATAAACACATCAAAACAATCTAAAAATATATATATAATTATTTAAAATTAAAAAAATATTTTTTTTCTTTTAAATCACCCCCATAATGTTTTTTTTCCCCTTCAATGATGTGTCAAGTGCGAAAATGGCTTTGTGCGCATGCGATTGCTCACCTACCTTTCCTTGAAATATCCAATGCATAGTGCAATTCTAGAATCACTCTGAAACCAGTAGCTATGGTCTACACAGAAGGGTAGATCATCATTATCACCTTTTTCTTTGCCCCTTACATAATTAACCTACTTAATGGGTGGCATTCTGCGTTATGATGATGATTATGCATTCTGCGTTATGATGATGATGATGATGCACGAAGGGAGGGAGCACTAGACCAGTCATCACCTTTAATTACCTTTATTAGTTTGGATTGGTGAACTGTTCTCGCCGGAGCACAACACCCACGACCACCAGAAAACTCAATAACACCACACCATATAATGATAAAACTATTCCTGCGGTCCTGTGATTAGAACCTTGATGAACAATAAACAATTACTACAGGATTATGATATACTCGAATTAAAAGAAAATTCCCTCCACCTAGAATCCCCCAAACACCCTCCTATTTCCTTTCTTTTTACAAGAAATTAACCTCCAAAAAAAAAAAATTCAAAATCAAGAATATGACTCTAATTCTTTCCAAGAAGTCCTAATCTACATATCTCCTCCACTGGAGGAGTATCCCACATGGAAGCCCTTTTCTTCATTTCATTAAAATCAACAGCACACTGCTTCGTGTTCAGACCCCGAATCCTCTTCCTTTCAGAGGCAAACTCCTTCCCTGCATCTCTATCGAAAATCTTTTCCCACCCTGCCTCCAAATCACCACGGGCATCACATAACTTAAGCGTCCCGTTTTCCCAGTTAGTCCAGCTCCAATCTTTATAAAGCCATGTCATGATATCACCGACACAAGTCCCTTCACAAACTGGCTTACATGGCCTGCATTTCGCACCACTTAGTGGGCCTGGACTTGACAATGCAGCCACCGGCACACCAAAACGGCTCGGAGGAAAATCATATTTCCGATCCGAAACAATGCAAAAGGGTAATCTTCTAGTATCAAAAGGCACACCTAGTGTGGTAAGCTGGGCCTTGAAAGCAGTTTCCGAGTTGAGTTGACGAAATCCAGCCGCGTCGAGTTGGGGAACTAAAGAAAGACGGGAAAGGGCCACCGCTGAAGTGTTGAGATCACCAATGCCAAGCCGGTCATTAAGGCCACCATAAGAGGACCCTGGTGGAATCAGGTAGTGACCTGGGATGAAATTTTCGGGACCCAACGGGGCATTCCAGTACCCGTCAACACGCGTACGAACTATCCAATCATACTTGAACCCCTTGAGGTTCTGGTATTCCTGGATCATTGTCAGACATCCTTCCACTAAGTTGAAGTACTGGAGTAGGCCCTGAAAGAATTAAAAGCAACAACACACATAAATTCACATTCATCGTCTTGTTCACTATCAATACCAAGACAACAAGTAGTGCTTATCAGCTGGAAGTGGGGTCAACCGGAATCAATGGATCGTGATGGCACTTTCAATGCTTGAGTGTGGTCCCATAAAATAAAACAAGTTACTGGTAAATTTTCAGTAAGATAAAAAAAGTAAAGGTGGCTGCACGTAGAATTAATTATGGACGTGATGGGATCGAGGTTTATACTATCTAAACATGTGTGTGTTTCGATACTTGAAATTTGGTTTGCATAGCCATTGTAAAGCTAATTATCCAAAATTCAAACAGAGCTAGCATCCATTCCATTCCATTTTTTATCTGAACTTGGACTGTCACATAACCTAATGCATCTTTAGAAGTTAGAACAGAATCGTCGATTTCAGATTCGTTTGGGAAAGTTGTGGCTTTTAGTTATGGCCATGGCTTCTCAAAAACCACAAACTTGTAGCTCCTGAAAATAATTACAAGTCATGCGCGAAATGGACTCTAATATTAGCTTTTTTTGAGCGCTTCCAAACACTTTAGAATTTTGCTTTTGGATGAAAAAAGCTATATATAAAAAAAAAAAAAAGCCAAAAGCTGGTGACAGCACTTAAATAGTGTTTGTTATTTTATTTTTAAATAAAAATATAAAAAGAAGATATTTTTAAAAAAAGCAAAATGTCACCGCAAAAACAAGACCCTTGATGATACAACAAATTCAAAACACTGATCATCAAATTGAATTCGAAATATCCAAAATCCCCAATATATTCAAACCCAACCTCCTATGTTTTCCAACTCACAGCAGTCATGAAAACACCATATAATATTTAGAAGGTTTTTGTCAATCTCAGCAGGACGTCCCTGTAAATTTGTGTCTTTGCTTAAAATTCCAGCAAAAACAACAGCCCGAAGGTTATCTTAAAAGGCACGAATAATTATTATAAAAAGGTGTAAGAAAAATAAAAAGAAGAGAATAATAGTAACACTGTTTTATTTATTTAAGGAAATGCCTACTGGTAGTGATGAGTGAATCCATGAAAATTCTCACAACTTTATCAGAAATTTGAACTCTCATGGCGCATCTTTTCTTTAGGAGAAAACAAAAGAGGAGACCACATTGTTCTCCAAAAAGTTATCAAATCGTAATTTACCATAAAAAAATCATTAAGATTAGATTAAATCAGGTAAATATCCAATTGCTGGAAAAAAAAATATATTAAACCTTAAGAAAAACATTGTAGTGAAGGCAAAAGGGGAACAGACCTGGATGCCATTAGGAGAATTAGCAGCTGTAAGAACACGGAGCTGAGGCAAGGTCTCGGGCAGAGGTTGAGGAATGATAATCCGGACAGAGGCGAGCCTTGGCACAGTTTTCAATATAGAGAATTTGAAAGCATTGTTGTCAAAATTGCTGTGTAAAAAAAGGTCTGAATTTGGATACACTTGTAAAATATTCTTCACAATCGAGGGTCCAGTCAGTTCAAACCTCCTGGCCCCACCAACTAAACACACGGCCATTCTCGACCGATCCAGCTCATCTTTCCACTGAGTCGAGTCACTCGGATTCACAGGCGGCGAACTAGGGTGAGCAGTTGATGAAAGATTTGTTGTTGGGGAGGTGGAGGGGAGTGTAATCAGGGTGGTTTTGTTGAAGTAACGGGAAGCGAGAGGGGAAAGGGTGGAAAAAGGGTTGATGGGTGTTAAGGAGATAGAGAAGAAAAGGAGGAGAGAGAGAGGAGGGATGATCAAGAGGAGAGGTTTCCAATCTAGATCAGAGAACCATCTTGAGATTATGGGAGGTAAGGTCATTTTTTTGGGGGGTTGGTTCAGCATGTCATGTAGGTGAAGAAGAAGAAGAAGAAGTGTTGGATCTTGGTTTTGGCTGCACCCATGAAGAGGGAAATTGCTGAAAATCTTGAAGGAAAGTGAGGGCTTTTTGCTCTGGTTTGGTTATGGTGTGGCCTTTTTGGTTTGGTGGAAAGGTAGAAGATGATGATGATGATACATGGGATTTTTGGTGTCAGGAATTTAGAATTTTTTTTTTTTTGCTTGATCATGTGAAATTGGACCATGCTTAATTGAGCTGTTTTTGTAAATTCTGTATTGTAGGTGTTTTATTTTATCAACTAAAATAAAATATTTCAGTTTTAAAATGTTTCAGCTTTTAAAGTTGTATTTTATATATATATAATTTAAATTTAAAATAAATTAATTATAAATTATATAATATAAATACAATGCCCAACAAATATAATTTTAAAATTTAAAATATTTCTAAATAGTCAAGATTAAATAGATTTTTAACTTAAAGCAATTCAACTTAAACAAAATATCAAAATATTATGAAAGTAAAATGTTTTAACACAAATATTTTAAATATAAAGTTAGGTTAATGTTATCAAGGCTAATGGAATCTAAAGTATTTTTTGTTTTGCTCAAATTCCTACAAAGTATAAACATAAAAAAACAACATGAATATAAATCATATATATTAGTGACAAATCTAATTTTAAAAAATTAATATCATTTTTAATGAAAATAGTAATAATAATTTTCAATATTATTATTAATATCATTGTTATTAAAAATGGTAATGAAAAAGAACTTTTTATAATTAGATGGTTTAATTAATTAAATTGAACAAGGTTCAATTTGATTCAATGACTTTTCAAGAGCAGAACGGAATATGTGGAATGAAACAGGAACGTTCCAGGTGGAATGAAACAGGAACGTTCCAGGTGGAATTTAGCCGAAAAATCCGGAACGGATCGAGATTTAAAATGAGATGAAATTTGTTCTGTTTTGTTCTGTTTTTTAAATTGGTATGGAACGTTTGAACCATTCCGGGCGAAACGAAACAAAATTGACAATCTTGGTTTCTTGTTTAAATTTCAAGTTTGTGTCCATAATTATGCCATAATTAATTAAATTAAATTAAATTAAATTAAATTGTAATATAGTTTGGTAACGATGGATGCCTGAGGTTCTGGTTGGGGTGGTGAGTGGATTCATTACCAGATGTACAATATTTTTCGATGTTAGGAACACCATCAACCCAATTCAT
>Ga0325403_1002673_pt1 | contig 15897 bp, 9 predicted proteins | sample PopdelMetagenome_19_FD_205665 | JGI IMG/M metagenome (GOLD analysis project Ga0325403, IMG submission 205665) | Populus deltoides microbial communities from Bellville, Georgia, United States - Xylem-PdKOR-R4 | ecosystem: Host-associated > Plants > Phyllosphere > Stem > Wood/Secondary xylem...
ATTTTTGAAACCATTGTTTATGCAGCAAAATCAAACATGCACTTAGAATCCTAATAAGAAGTAGGTCCCTTTACCAGGACATAAGTTATAATTTATTTGACATGTAAAAAAAAACCTTTTAACTTTAAATCATGAAATCAAAAGTTATTTTTCATATAGTTAGGCTATAGTTATGCTTCATATATACAAATGGGCTTCATTTTTTGCACTGGAACACAGGTGTTATTCACACTCGGCATTTTAACCACCTAATAACATTAAGTTTTGAGTTCGTGGGTGTGTTTGAAATATGATGTAAATAGTGATTTTTTAAAAAAATTAATTTTTTAAAATTTGAAACAGGTTGAAAACCGTGTTTTTTAAATTTAAAAAAAATATTTAAAATAAAAAATAATTTTATGTTTTTAGGTCGTTTTAATGTGTTGATGTTAAAAATGATTTTTGAAAAATAAAAAACTTTATTTTAATGTATTTCTGAGTGAAAAACATTTTGAACCACCTCCATTATCACAATTCCAAACAGAGTCTTAATACGGTATAGGTTTCTTAAGTATGGCTCATACTCATCTTGAAACAGAGAAATTAGTTGTAAGAACAACATTGATTTTCTTGAAACCAGTATTGCCCTGGGTCCTAATTATGGGAAACTAGGATGTAACTAACATCTACCACGTGTGGACAACATTAGTTAAATTTATAATCTACTAAATGTTTCTTTTTATTTGTTCCCACTAAATCTCTTAATTAGCATTTTTATTCTTTAATCTTTGCCTCTCATCAAGGAATTCACTTACATTTTTTTATATAATAATAATTTTAATATTTTATATTTTTTTAAATGAGTAAATCGTACCCAACATATGGCGAGCTAGCTGAGAAATTCCCTCACATTGCTTAGTTGAAATTCCTCCAACGAATAATTTTTATCAGAAACAAAAGGAAAAACAAATGTTCTCTGTGGCAATATTGAAATCTGAAAATCTTGATCTGCATCCGTGATAAGCCCATGTCAATGGCTTCTTTGAGGGGCCTAGATAGAGATTTCAATTTACAACAAACAAAAAAAAGCCCATGTCAATGGCTTCTTTCTACTTTAGTTGATGTCGTTTGACCATGGACCAAGGTCGGAATGTTAATTTTATGTTTCGTAAATGTATATTGAAGAAAAAAAATATAAATTTTAAAAAGATAACATGCAATGTCAAAATAAATATTGGTTAAAAAACTTATTAAAATATTAATTAATTTTCTACATGTATACTATTATATTATTAACAAAATTCTCAAGAAACAAAATCAGAATGGTGTGTATATATATATATATCATTTTTCTTCTTTAGGCATTATTTTTATTATATTACGAGAGAGAACCAAACTCCTTTAAAACTTATACATGTTTTTAGAACTAGACAAGTTTTTGTTTTTTTTTTTTCCATTGAATATAAAAATAAACATGACAAACTAAGGAATTAAACATGTTGCAATTCCTCTTATATCAATAATACTGGATAAAATTATTAGCAGGTCTCATAATATTATTATTGTTGTTGTTGTTGTAATTTATGAAGAAAAAAAAAACAGAGTTAAAATTTTGTAATGTTATTGGTGAAGTTACTGAAACTTCAAATAAACATCGAGTTTTTTTTATGACTGCTCTTAAACTTGAGTATTTGAACTTGAATGTTAGGCTATATATTTCTTGTAAAATAAGTATCATGTTCAATCAAAGGACTCTCTAATAATTAATTTAGTAAATAAAGTGAAGAAAAATAAACAGAACCATGTAAGACATAGAGAGAGATTTAATAAAGTTGTATAGAATGTGTGTTCTTCTACCCCCATTGTATGAGTGGCTTGGGGTGTTAATATACCATGACCCGTTAAGATCACATAACGTACCTGATAAGAAGTATAGAGCAATAATAAGATAGCCTACATAATGAAAAGTAGGGGAAGTTAGGGCAGAGAAGTTACATCATAACTGTTTACATGCTTTCCTGACTAAAAATAGCAAAGACTATGCATACAACCAATAAAATTCATTTGGTCCTGTATATAGTTAGGAGAATATTCTTACCATTAAAATAGGGCCCAGTAAAAGTTGTGAAAAAAAACCCATATCTATTTGAAGTTTTATTAACTTCATCAATGACATTATTTTTGAAAAATTAAACAAAAGCTAGTTAATTTCCCTCTCATTACTAATTTTCTAAAAAGATTTCATAACGAACAACATGGAAACTCCAAGAGGGAGAGTGATTATCACTGCAACATCAATTCTCATGGTATCACCACCTTGCATATCATATAAGAGCATTAACTAATTTAGTTCTAACCACTAATGAATAGCTTAGAGCCACTCCATTTCCACCACATACCATAGAACTAATCACTTGTAACCTCTCCTCTTGTACATAAATAACTTCACTTTCGAGAGACGATTGGATAAAATGACATGTAAAAAAGTAGATTAAACCATCACACCTCTATCATGCTAGAAAGCCATCAACATGATAAGTGCTCTTAGATTAAGTCTTTAAAATATGATCTTCATAAATCAAAAGGAAAAACAATCACAAGTCATGGAAATAACTATAAGAATCACCACCATCATCGCCCCCTACAAGATCCCTTTAAGTTGTCCTAAACAAAAAAGAAAATGATAAAAGTATGAAAACAAAGGTCTTGATCATCAAATAAAAGATTTCTCGATATGTTATAATGTATTAAACATTAATCTCCTCAAGAAGGTTATCACCATGAAGATGAATCTAAACAATTATGACAAGCTCACTGACCCAAAAAAATAAGTACGAATGTTATGAGTAGTATTGAGCTGATCATACAAGACAACAACACTATATATAAAATTAGTCCCACTATATTTCCTGGATATGCACAGACGTGTTACTATAATTGAGGACCTAATTCCATCCCAAACTTCTCTGACTTATATAGTAAGCTTATGCATATTTTAGCATAAGTATATGTTTGATGTCATGGTCACACACATTAATTATCCTAACTTAAAACATAACACACAAGATAGTATAGAGCAAGTAAGGAGTCGATCCCCACGAGAAAGGTCTAGGTCAAATTTTTATACTATATGATATGCAATTTGGGGGGGGTTGGAAGTTATCTAAGCTAAAACAAAAAAAAAACAGAAAACTATCAAGCGAAATTAAATAAAATCAAAATATTATCAAGAGAAAAAACTCTGGTTTGAAGTAAACATCCACCTACATAAATCAGAACTAATCATTAAAACGATACATTAATTTTATATTCTGAATATTTATCCTTTCTTAACATTAGTTAATTAACAGATCCGCTGTATAACTAACCCTAACCATCAAATAACCACAGTGTCCGCACTAGTAATTTAATTGAATTACAGCATTAAAAACTAGATAAATTGATTAATCTTGACAACATGACTATCTGCAATCCATGTTTGATTTGTTTGAATGTTCTCTCTAAGGTTAATAACATAGATCCGCCATAATTGTTAAACTTAGTTGCTTTACAAGTTCATATACCACAACTCCGGTTTTGATATCAAACTTAGCAACAAATTATCTATAATAATAACTTAGAGTCCGCTCTAGCAATTAAATTAAATAAATCATAGGAGAACAAACATAGGAGAACAAACATATTCATCATATAAACTGAAAAGAAAAGGTAAAATAAATCTCATAGTTCTTGAAATCCGAAGGTTTTCATGTCCTTGCCACCAAGAAAAAGAGTTCAGTCTTGCATGTCTACTGAACAATTAATCAGAAAAAATGAAGAAAACATGATTTTGGGTTTTTCCAAGGAAAGGGGCATTTTTTCTCTCTTGGCTGGCCCTCTCTCTTTTCCTTTCTCTCTTTCTTTTTGCATCCTAGGAAACCTTAATCTCTTTTTCTACAAAATAGTCCTTTACTAAGTAGATAATTTATATTTAAGTCTTTCAACAACTATTTTCCTAAAAAAAATAAGAAATAGCCTTGCATAAAATATTCAAGCTTTGACCTTTGACTTATAGGAGCTAAATTGCCGAAATAAAGACTTGGATGATGGTTTGGATTCTTTGAGAAGTACTTTAGACTTGTTTCTTCATAAAACCTGTCTGTTGGCAGAATTCATGTCTCATCTTAGAAAACTCATATCTCTTTTATATGAGATCTTTTTTTTCCGAAGTTTGGTAAGTTGATAGGTCTTCAAGTCAGGAATCCAAAACAATTGAGTTTACATCAAATAAACTTCTGTAGCTCAAGATATTCAAGTTGGAATGACTGAAGGTCAACACTAGCAAAATGCAAGATTTAAATTTGAAGGTTGTGATCTCCATGCTATTTCTCTTTTTATTTTTCTTGCCATACATGTACACAAAGGTATGGATGTTAGCTTTCTAATGCCACTGCAATCACTTCGTTTCGACTTCTAGAACTCAAGCTCTGCATAAAACATCGATTGGAGATCAAATCTGTCAATTATCTCCAATTTACTTCTTTTTTAATCTTTCATCCAAAAGTGCCTTCAAAACATAAAACAAAGAATATCAAGGCATTTTATGTATAAAACATAAACAAAACACGAGGTAAATGTAGGTAAAACTATCAAATAATATGGTTGTATGCACCTACAAAAAAAAAGTTTAACTAAACACTTCCCTATCTTTTAACGGGAAAATGAAAGTACCAAGACCTATATAAAGAAATTTGGTGAGGAGATGCTTAAGGTAGAAGGTTTACTTGAGTCTATCAATATGGAGGCCTTAATCAGTGGGGTGCACAACTACTCTTTGTAAGAGCAATTATACTCCCTCCTCGAAAAGAACTCGCTAATGGCGTGAGCAATTATAAGTCATGGAGAGCCATATTTATCTAGAAGAAGGAAATTGAGCTAAACAAAAACATTTTTATTTTTATAGATATAGAAAGAGGAATATCCAAAACACAAACGCCTTTTTAGTAGCTCCCAAACATTTAGAAGTAACCCCAAAGATCTAGTACAGATAGACTTGTATATCTTAAATTGATAACCACTCATTTGAACACTACAAAATAGAAATGGTGACATCTATCATAGGAAAAGAATTTTTTTGTACCCACCTCCAATAAATGGACACTAATAAATTCAATCTCAAGAAAAAAAGATTTCCATAAAGATAGGAGACATGATATAGAGGAATACTACACTCTTAAAAAAGAGATAAATAGAAATATCCCTAAGGGATATCTCTAGTAATTCATCAAAAAAAAGAGAAAAACATGAGAAGTAAAGAGAATAAAAAGCATAAGACATTTCTAGAGACCAGAACAATTTTAAGAGAAATCTCTGCAGGAGAAGATTCCAACACTAGTTAAAAGATTATGAAAAGAAAGTGTTATTCTTTTCATGGCTACAAAACTCTTAGCATGAGCCCATCATTTTCACTTTATAATATTCATATGGAGTGATTTTTCCCTCATAATGATGTGTTAGCAATTATATCAATCATTTCTAACTGCAAAGTGCACAAGGCATTTGTTTATGATGAAAATGTTGTCAATATTATCTTTAAATATGTGATGATAAAAATAGGTGTCGATTTATCTAAGTTGATGCTAGAGATTGAGTTTATTCACGAAGTGATATACCCAGAATGACTGGTCAACATGGTTATAGTGAAAAAAATGAAGAGAAATGGCGTATATGTGTGGACTTAACCAACCTCCATAACTTGTTTAAAATATAGTTTTTTTCCTACCTAAACTAGATTAACTAATTGACTTCACAACTGATTTTAAATATTTAAGCTCCTTGAATATTAATTCAGGTTATCACTAGATACTTATATATCTTAATGATAAGGATAAAATTGCATTTATCATTAACCAAAGAAGTTTATATTATTGAGTCATGCCTTTTGGTCTAAAAAATGCTAAAGCCACTTAACAAAGAATGGTGAACAAGGCCTTCAAAGATCAGTTGGGTAAGAACATGAAGGCTTGTATTAACAATATACTAGTTAAAAGCATGGATTTTAAGGAACACCTTCTAAATTTATTAAAGGTCTCCTCTATTCTACACCATCACCAAATTAAGTTAAAACCCTTTAAGTATTCCTTTTCCATGAAGAGAGGAATATTTTTTAGGTTCTTCGTTACTAGTAATGAAACTGATCCTAATCATTAGAAAATTTAGGCCATCTTAGATATGACCTTTTCTCAATATATGAAAGGGATATCCAGATGCTAATATGAAGAATTTTCATAATGAATAGGTTTATCTCTTATATAAGAAAACATTTATTGTCTTTCCTTAAAACTCTAAAAGATACCTCTAGTTTTGAATGGACTCTAGTGTGTTAATGAGCTTTTGAAAAGCTCAAGTCTCACTTACATTCTTCAAAATTCCTATCTCAACCAAGGAATAAAAAGGATATCTTTTTTTTTTTATCCAGTGGTAGCAAACCTGGTAATTAGTATAGTGTTGGTACAAGAAGAGAAAAAGGATCTAGAACCTAGTACATTATACTAGTAGGATTCTCTAAAACATAAAAGCTAGATACTTGAAAATTAAAAAGGTGACCCTTATCTTAGTTAATGTTGCGAGAAAGGTGAAGCCAAACCTCCAAGTACACTAGGTGATTGTGTTGATTGACTATCCTCTTAGACAAGTTCTTTATAAACCTGATATATCAAGACGATTTATCAAATAAGCCATTGAGTTAAAGGAATTCATAATCTAATACCAACCTATACCAATCATAAAGACGCAAGCCCTAATAGATTTTATTATAAAATACTTGCATTTATAGTATCACCAATAGTAGAGTAGCTTATGGTGGTAGATTCCAGGTTGAGCTTAAATCTATAGGGATTGCATGTGGATAGATCCTCCAACATAAATGGAATTGAAGTTGCGATTATGTTGACAAGTCTTAGCAGGTAAACCTTTAAGCACAAACTTTATTTTGAGTTATGTTATTTTAACAATGTAGAAGAATATAAAGCACTACTGGGTAGTCGTAATTTGGTAGAAAGTTTTAATGTTTATTCTTTTCATGTATATAATGACTCACAACTCATAATAGGGTAATGGAAGGAATAATTCAAAGCCAATGAGCCATTCATGATCAAATATAAAAATAAAAGTGTTCGTATATCTGAACTTAAAGAAAGAATAAGAAAAGTCAACCTTTATAAGGAAAATTACGTAGTGGAAGAATGATAAGGTTTACATCCTCTCAAAATTGGCTAGTAATAATCTAGTGTAGTTACCTCATGATGTTTGGATAAAGGTACTTGAAAATTCTAGCGTGGAAGAAAAGGAAAAGGAAATTGTGACCATTGTTCAAATTGCGTTAGAAAATGAAGATTGAAGGACTCCACTCAAGTAGTATCTTTTTATAAAAGAATTATTATTATTATTATTATTATTATTATTATTATTATAGGAACTATTAAATTAACAGGATGAGTAATTGGGTATTGTCTTATAAATAGTGTGTTATATATAAGGTCAACCATAAAACTCTTATTGAAATGTCTTCTCTTTAAAAAAAAAAATTGGATATAACCTCAAAAAAAATCCATGAAAGGATTTGTGGTATTCGTATAAAAGCTAGGACCCTAGCTACCAAAACCATGCAAGTAGACTTCTATTGGCCTTCCATTTTAAGGGACGCCACTCATTGATGAAGAAACATGATAAGTGTTAGAGATTTACTACCCTACCTCACTAATTATTTTCTAAGTAGACCACTATTACATCTTTGTAGTTATTCTTATAGTGGAGAATAGATATCACAAAGTCATTCTATAAGACATCAAGTAAAAAGCAATTTGTTCTAATTGTAGTATGATATTTCATTAAATAAGTTGAGGTCAAAGCTCTAGCTTAAATAACAGCAAACAAAGTTATTTTATTTTTAAGAAAAAGTATTATTTGTTGCTTTAGACTTTCTAAGGTTTTGATCACTAACAATGGTATTAGGTTTGACAATAGAAAAATAAATAGTGTTAGAAACTTCAGATTGAACATAAGTTTTTCTTTGTGTCCCACCCAAAAAAAACTAATGGACAAGTATAGCTTACAAGCATGCTTAATTGAAATGGATTAAAGAAAAAAAAAGATGAGAAGAGTTAAGGGAGAATGTGCTAAATTTCTTGACAAAATCATGTGGGTTTATAAAACCACCCATAAAACTTCACTAAAAGAACAAACCCTTTTCTAAAGTTATTAAGCTTCTCCCTATTTCATATGTGATTCTTTTTATTTTCATTCTTTCCATTTACTAACTTAATTGTCAAAGGATTTCCTTCATTAAATGGGTTGAGGTCAAAGCCCTAGCTTAGATAACAACAAACAAAGTTATTTTATTTTTAAGGAAGAATATTATTTGTTGGTTTGGATTTCCTAAGGTTTTGATCATTAACTATGTTACTAGATTTGACAATAGAAAAATAAACAGTGTTAGAAACTCTAGATTGAACATAAGTTTTTCTTTATGTCCCACTCAAAAAACTAATAGATAAGTAGAGCTTACAAACATGTTATTTTAAATGGGTTAAAAAAAATAAGATAAAAGAAGTTGATAATGCAAAATATACATATGTTTTTAGTCCTTTACACTATGCTTTTTAATGTATTTTTAGCTTATCTAAGCTTATTAAAAGTTATTGAGTTTGGCATGCCTAAGAGACTTTGTGAATTAATTTCTAAAAGATAAGAATTTTAGTATTTTATGTTTCAGGCCTTGATTCTTGTGACAGATTTTTCACCATGTTATAATTTCAAAATGTGAACATGGGCTAACTCAAAGATAAAGTACATATATCAAGCTTTCCAGGAAGGTATTGTGGATAAAAATCCGAGTTCGTTTGGATCTCTAATCAGACCTATAAAATCGAGTTGAAATCTTACTTGCAACAGGATTTTTTTTTTCACACTATAGATTCAAACGGGCATATCTTGAGTCTCAGACATCGAAAGCATACGATTCAAAAGTTCAAAATCATCTACACATATATGGCTACAACTGTTATAAAAGATTTCAGGTCAGATAAAATCGTTTTAAAGGCAAAATTCCAGACACAATCTAAAGAAATAGGTTGGTCTCCTGATCTAATGAGGAAACTAATGATATCGAACATCCCAATACATCTGAGAGTTTGACATAGAAAAGATGAGCTTTAGAACCAAAGAAAGGTACATATCAAGCCTCTAGCATTCCATGAATGAAAGAATATAGTTGAGATGGTCGGATATTACAAGAAACAAAGTCTAAGTTGCACAAAAGTTGGAATTACAACAGAGTTGTGACAGTAGTAGAGTTCGTTTTCAACACAAGTTTTGAAGGATTTAACCAACCTTAAAGACTAGATAAAGAAGAAAGGATTGAAGTAGCACAAGGACTTTAATTAGCCTAATAATTCTAAAGAAATTTGGCAGCCAAGGGGGAGAATAAATAAAGCAAAACACGGCTGAAACAAGGGCTCAACAACATTCTCTTCTTCTCTGTTGTTGTCAATTTTCCAACAGCTATGAACTAAACTTTGGCTTTTGGTTCAAGAGGAATATATACCATCTCCATTAGCAAGTTGTGAGAAGTAATGTTATTATTGTAATTCTTTCAAATTTAAGTATTTATTTTTTTCTTATGCAGAATTATGTTATTGATTGTTATTCAAGCTTATTAATTGTTTTAAGATGACATTTATGCTTTCTAGTTTCTTTCAATCCATAATTGTTGTTAGTGGCTAGAGTAAGAAACAAAATAATTAATTTGATTGCTATAACTCTCATCTTGTTTTATTTAAGAAGAATAAACTAAGTTAAATTGTCAAGGTTTTAAACGTTTGCTTAGAATTATTTCATAGACTTTACTCCTAAGACTACTACCGAGTGAATGAGAATTGCTTTTAATATTAAATTTGCTTGATTGTAAGAAATTGATTAGAGAGCTTTGTCTAATTACTTTACTCGTAATCTCATTGATTTCCCTCAACTTTAAAGGATATCGAATTTTTTTGCTTGATGTGAAAGAATATTTATTTTACTTTGATGATCAATATTTTTATAGGAATAGATGTATAGACCCTTGAATTAAGTTAATGACATATCAATTTATTATTTTTATTTTTATAATTCTTTTCTTTAATTTTTTATTCAAATCTCCCGTTATTTCAGTATATTGTAGGAAGATTAAATAAAATTTCTCTTGGGTTCGACCTAGTTTTTACGATCATACAACGAATTTATTTTGTTTGTAATAATAAAGTTAAAATAATATTTTGAAGATTCTGAAATTTTTTATTCAAATCTCCCGTTCTTTTTTATTTCAATATATTGTAGGAAGATTAAATAAAAAAATTTGGATTTGACCTGGTTTTTATGATTATACTATAAATTTATTTTGTTTATGATAATAAAATTAAAATTATATTTTGAAAATTTCAATGACCAAAAAAAGTTAAAAGAAAATAAGCTGAAATTCTGGACAAAATCATGTAAACATATAGCAACACCCATAAAACCTCCATGAAAGAACAAACACTTTCTATAGCTTCATTCAGTTTCTCGTGTGTGATTCTCTTTATTTTATTTCTCTCCACGTACTAACTTAATTAACAGAGGATTTTCTAATTGAATAGGGGGCCACCATGGAGAGAAATGTTTTGCTTATTAAGAAAAGGAAAATCCTCCTATTCTAATTAGCCCAACATTCAAGCCCACCTGATTGTGTTCTGTCAATGTTATTAATAGGTTTTTGTCCTTTTCCCCTTAGCGTGGAATGTTACTTTCCGCACGTATATCTAAAATGAAACAATTAGGTGCTTTGTTCGAAAAGGGATTTCGGCTCATCGTCCAAGCAAAGGTTGCTTTCAGGCCAATGTGGGGAGGTCCATGGACTGGTCCATTTAGAGACAGAATTATTTTTGTAAGAAATGGGGTTCAAGACCAACACGCCTGTTTCATTTTCTCATCCTCGGACAAAAACCAAAGGCACATGCAAGACGTCACCAGTTGTCTTGTAGCATTCTTTCAGGCAGATAGTCAGCTTAAGAGTTGCATCAAGTGAAAGTTTCTCACTTGCAAACCCCATTGTTTATATCACACACATGAGAAATCCAGATAAAATGTGTAGTAGCTAGAAGCATGAAAACTCATAAATGGGCATGAAAACACTCGGGAAGAGATCAAAACATGTAGGATACCACTCCCCTCCTCTAATCTCATGACTGTGCAGACAACAATAACCAAAACAAAGTTTTGAAAATGAACCAAAGGCCCTTGCCATCTGTATAATATCTTTGTTTCAGAACCCAGCAAGTTAACATATGGGCCAGCCTCCACTTTGGACTTACTCGTGCCTCCTAGTGGATGTTATTTGTCATTGCTAATTTCAGCGCTCTCTCTCTCTTTTATGGAAAATAATATGAGTACATCTATACATTGAAGCTTCGCTATTATAAGTTTGTTGATTTTTACTCTCTTTTTTTTAAATAAATTTTCTAGCTAGAGAGGAGAAAGAAAGTAACCTGAGACAATTAGCCGACTAATTGATAAATGCTTTAGATTTCCCAGAAGAATTCAGAATTGAACAGGACATGATTGAATATATATATATATATATATATATATATATATATATATATATGAAACATGTGACAAAGTACCTAGGTTAGCTTGATTTAAATATTAATGTCATGGATGGTATAGAAAGAAAGACAATTGGAGACAGACTGAATGAAGATACATAGCATGATCTTGACAAGGAAGTGAATTATACAAGAAACTTTCTGAGGCACTAACTCCTCCAGCAATTAAGGACTATCCATTGAAGCTAGCCCTAAACAAAACAACACTTATCATCACAGAATCAAAAAAATACAAAAGGCAAACAAGCATTGTTTTTTTAATGAAAACGGAGTTGTAGCTGTAGAACAGCATGCATATAACAAAGCCGACGTGTGAGTTGCTTGGGAGCCTTTGGATTGCCGGATAGATTATTAATTAATTAATAAAACCCAATTCAGACGCCAGGAATTCGATGGTGATTGGTGAACTCCTATGGAAATAGAGGGAGTGCGTCCTATCATATGATCTGTCCCTGCTACATGCAAAAAGTAAAATGTGAGTGCATTCCATCTTTTTCACTAGAGAACAATTATTATTCGTTCCCAAATTTTAACAAGGAGAAAACTTCTTCAAAATGTCACAATTCATGTCTTTTTAGGACATGGCAGCCTGCCTTTACAGTGTACTCTCGTCTTAAAGATCACAGGAACGTCAACACAAAAAAGTAGTTGAAGTAGCTAAAATAGTTGCAAGACTGGTTAGGTAAGTCAGATTTTTTTAAAAAAAAAAATTAATTATTTGGGTTAAGATAGATTCCTCTAATACTTGATGGGTCATCGAGCCATTGTGTCTGGAACTTACATATCACCTTTAATAATGGAAAAAGAATAGTCAAAGAAAGGAATTCAGGCGAGCTTGTTCTGCCTAACAAGCCACTTGTTGATTCATCTGTGGATGCAGCATGGCCACGTTTCCTATATAAAGAAGCTCCTAAACCAACTACTCAAGCTAATCGAAACATATTTTCAAGCCATCACTGTTTGCAGATGATCAATAATGTTTGATATTACAGTGGTGTCTGCGGTTACAATATGCAAGAAAAGTAAAGTTTAAAAAAAAAACATTAATGAAGAAAAAAATTCAAATCAAAATATATATATTATTATTTAAAAATACTAAAAAAACAACATATATATATATATATATTAACTATGCATACAGTTTTTTTTTATTATTAAATATTTTTATAAGCGCAGTTGATGAAACACAAAAACAAACCAGTCCAGTTTGTTATTGCATTTTAAATAGGGTTATATAAATTTTATATCATTTTGATGTGTTGAGATTAAAAATAATTTAAAAAAAATAAAAAATATATTTTAATATATTTTTAAATAAAAAAACTTTAAAAAACCACAATTATCATATTCCAACCACAAATGCCAAGTTTAGTTGCGTGAAAATAGTACAAGAATAATGTGAGAGCAAGAAAGAAGCTTCGGAGTCTTTGACTTGGTAAATTTTATCGCTAAAAAATATTAGAGGGGCACGTACCATTTCCCTTAATTTCTAACTTTAATCCTCCTCGAAGAAAATCCAACACCAATTCGATGCATAGAAAAAACTCATCATTAATTCATAATTAATATCTCTAATCTTTTGACTTTAAATGACATTAGCGACATAAATGATGATACCAAAATCATTACAAAGAGATCGATCATGAATAAAGATGAGTTAAATCTTAGATCATAACACCATATTAGTGAGCTTTATATATTCATACACTAATTAATATTAATAAATCCATATTACAAGAAAAGATATGATTCACAAAAAAAAAAATTAATTAACTAAAGTCAAATAACTAATTGAGTAAAATTAGTTAGAAAAATACAGAAAAGTACTTAATTTTTTATTAATTGTTTGAATGTCTCTATAATGGCTAAATTAATGTACAAATAACTATCCATCTCATCACATTTATCTACGATGAACTTGTCTTCTCGATGGAATATTGTGGATTCAATCGTCCATTGTATATTTCTGTGTTATTTTCCATTTCGTGACGAAGACATTTCTTTGCCAAATCTAGCTAGAACCCCTTGTCAGCATCACGAGCGAGCTGAGGTACGCTTATGGTCTCAACAATTCCTTAATTACATTCCCATAGTCTTAAAACTCATTTTCAGCTACTTAGTTTAGATTAGTTGGTATTAATATCTCCTTTTTGTTTGAAAGATTTCAGCTTTTAACCTCTTTTATGTATAAACTACAACCCAATGGTAAACAGTATTTAATCTCACAATATTATATATGTACAAATTAAATGAAATGAACAAATAAATGTGGGATTAGTTTATTCACCGGTTTCAACTTACAAAACAAATTATATAAATGCACCGCAACCCAGGCTATGCTCTAAACCTCCAATGCTTGAACTTTTTAGGATCAGGTATTATTATATTTGCGAGACCGATCCATACTTTAAGATATTTATAAGAATATCTTTTATATTTTCATGATTTATGAGGTATTTTTTCTAACTTTATATGGGATATTTTACTATAAGTATATAATTGGCAATCAGAATTGTCTCCCTTTACAAGTTCTGAGGTACTTTTGGGCTTATTATAGCATTCATTTTTTTTTCCTTTAATGTTCTTAAATTAACCATCTTGCAAACCAAAAATTTATTGACTTTGAATTTTTTCATACTAGCATCTTTAGTCTTATACTTTTTTTTTCCAAAGCTTCCAACAGTCCCTAAGCACTTTTGATTGAACTATACATATCATATACTATATTTTTCAATTTATTGAAGATATAGTTCTTGCACATTAAATTACTATAATTACATGCATCCACAACTACCACAATAGTAGAATCGAATTCATTATCTAACAACTTTGGCATTTTCTCAGTCAAGAACTTTGTCAAGTTCAAGGTGGTTAAATAAATTAACATCTTTTATTATCATTTCTTGAAGTTTAATCCATTGAACTTATAACATGCATCATGTGAATATAATATCAATATGTTAACCTTATGACATGTATCTTGTGTATATATCTTCTTAAATTTTTATCACTTTACTATGATCTTTCTTATAAGAACTATTGATGGTATAGAATAAGAATTTCCCAAATTAACAAGTTCCTTATTGTTAGAGTCGATAACGAATCCTTTAATTTGAAGGAAATCGTATGTTAAATGATACTTTCAAATATAACTCTACTTTTCAGTTTATTTTTTTAGTGTGTAGAAATGAAAATCTTTTTCCTCAAACTCAAATATTATTTACATTTCTCTATTTCCTGATAAACCTTAATTTTTAATTTTTTCCAATAAGAAAAAAAAAAAACTAAAAAAGATTTATGTATACATTTATGTTAGCATTTGATGGTGCATAAATATTTTTTTAAGAAAAAAATTATAACCATTTGAGCCAGACCCAAACAACTAGCAATCATAATTGTTTGGTACAAACCCAAATGGTTAGGAGTTGTCACAAAATACATATAGAGGAGTGATAGTTAGAATTGCATGGCCAAGTGGATTTGTGTGTACATGCAAAGCTGAAGAGAAGGAGGAAAAAATGAAGAAATTGAAAGAGTTGAACAAAAACAAAGTAAAGAGAAAAATGGACTAGAAAAATATGAAAAGAAAAGATGGGATGTCAAGGACACACCGTAGCTATGAAGATGGTATCTATCATACTAATGGAATGATCATGATAAGAATAATATAAAAACATCAAAGAAGACCACAATTCAATGCCAGAGTGAGCTACATGCTCCATTTAAAAGTGGTGGGGTGCTCACTCATATGGCACATGTAGTACACATGCTAGGTATAAGAAAGTATAAAACTTGGGCCTAGATGGTTGTAACTCTCTCTCTCTCTCTCTCTCTCTCTCTCTCTCTCTCTCTCTCTCTCCTCTTTTTATTTATTGACTTAGGATTTTTAGCCTAGGTTTTCTCTTTTCTCTTTCTCTCTATCTCTTTCTCTTTTTTTCCTCATCAAGCATGGCACACAACCTAATATTTTCCAGTTTCTATAAACAAAATGCATTACGCAATATGCGCACAACACACCTTATGGCTAGCCATGATTTTTTCTTATCCAAAAAAAGTATACATTAGCATTCAAACTCTATTTTCTCCTTCGATGAATTACTAGCTCCACAACCCAATGGTGAGCACCAACTCATTGACTAGTGATATGTTAGTTTTCTTCACTCTTCATGAGGTGAGTTAGGTTTATAAATTCATTAGGTAATCACAGTTAAAACCCAAAGAAAAAAAAACTAGAAAGGACCAACACTAGTGTAGACTT
>Ga0325403_1002674_pt1 | contig 15887 bp, 11 predicted proteins | sample PopdelMetagenome_19_FD_205665 | JGI IMG/M metagenome (GOLD analysis project Ga0325403, IMG submission 205665) | Populus deltoides microbial communities from Bellville, Georgia, United States - Xylem-PdKOR-R4 | ecosystem: Host-associated > Plants > Phyllosphere > Stem > Wood/Secondary xylem...
TACCAAAATTGCTAGTTAGAGTTTATAATGTTCGAGACACCTGTTATGTAATACATTTTTTCCTTAACATTTATAGCCAAGTGAATTATGTCAATGCACTGGTCAAGATGTTTTTGCCAGATCCAGCATGTTTAGGCACAGAGCATTTGGCAAGCACCATGTGTTCCTGAATCTTAGAAACACCCCTTTCCAACTGGTTGTGACAGAATGATGGCTACCATAAAAGCTGCTTATATTGGTCAAGCAAGAAGAGTGAAACAAAAGCTCTGGCGACAGCATTTTCAAAACATAAAGTCTCCTGGGGGCTTACCTGTAGTATCATTGTGTCCCTATCCTGTTAAGATCACATAAAAGATTACCATCAACCATACCTCCATTTGATCACCCATGAGTACTAGGAGAGCATCAGAAATTGCAGGAACTGTGAACCATCGCTCATCTTTGAAGACCTGAAGACCTTCTACATCGTCTTGCAAGATAATGGTGTACCCTGATCCATCTGCATGGGCTCTCAAACCTAGAACAAGATCAGGCCTCTGACACCGTGAGTAGTAGTTGAACCTTGCTTTTAGTGTTGCTTGTTTGCCAAACTGATTCAGGAAGCAATCTGCTTCCAAGTTCAATGACTTTGCCATAGCTTTTGAAACAAGCTCTGTGAATATTTGCATCCTAGAAGTGTATTCTTCTAAAACCTCTCTGCATAATAATGAATATGTTGTGTGCATATTAGAAGTCACAAAAATTCTGATCTGAATGCAAAATCTTTGAAATTCTGTGGAACAAGTCATTTTGAATCCTCCAGTTCTGCACTGGTCAAGATTCCTATAATCAAGATCTTTGACCAGTTCTTCCCAAGAAAACTATCAGATTCTTTCCGAATCACTGTTGCTACTTATGATTAAGAAGATAACATGAAACATATGTTCAGGACATCTTACTTTTTAACTGTTCTGTCATGTGGAATGTTTTGTGCATTAATAAAATCACAGTTTAGAATTGAGAATACACACACACACATATATCTTGCTGGAGTTTATTGAGGATACAGGTTTTCTGATAATATATCTGAACTGCCCAAAGCTATTTTTGATATGTTCTAGCAGTCGATGTATACAAAGAGCATGCTGCAGACCTGAATGATTTTGGATTCTCCGGCCAAAACTCATGCTTCCTTCGATCTTCTGGGTATACGTTAAGAAACAAGCGATCAGACCAGTCAAGCGACTGTCCTTCTGCTGGGACAGGATCAGCTCCATATCCTTCAAACTCTTCCACTCCTTTAGCATGCTTTTTCTTCTCCTCCATTGGCTGCTCGAAGAAATCCCTTGCTACTTGGCGAATCTTATCAAAAAATGATTTTGGAATACCGTGACCTGTTGCCTGAAATCCACAGGTAGTTTTAACAACATAGCATGGAGCACAAAAACGAAGTCAACTCAACAAAAAGCAAAAGAGGTAGCTTTTTCCTTCTTTTTTTGTCAGGTTCTGGGTATATAGTTAGGGCATAGATAATGATTCTGGATCTGCTGTTGAATATTCATGCTTCTAATGCAACTTGCCTACACATCTCTTGATCTTTTGGTAAGAACATGCTTGAGACTGGCTTTAGAGTTCTAATGGGTGGTATGTTCTGTATTCTGGGCTATCATTTCAAGTCTCAGTCTCCGTTAAGGGTAAATAAAGTTCATACCTGAAAGCAGCCCCATGAACAAAGAGCTGATCTAAGCCGCTGCAGTTCTTGTGCAGAGCATGGCTCTGAAGAAGAGAGGAGGCTGAGGTCTATGATCGGAATCAGATCAGATGGGGGACTGGGAATTACTTCAATAGTGCTATCATTTCTACTGATGTACGGCTTTTGTGGTTCTTCATCGTTGAGGACCATTTCCTGAACACGCTTTGATAGCAAAATCTTTGCAGGGAGAGCTGAAACTCCAGCCATTTTTGTTAGGAAGTTCTGATGTGATTGCAAGTCTGGTCTTTCTGTGATTCTTGCTAATGTTTGTGAGGTGTTGTGGTTGGTATCTATCAGGAACAATCATGTAGAGAAGAGAGCTCAAGTTAGAGGAGCTATGGGACAATCTTTATATGAATGGTGAGGTGTGCTGGTGCTGGAGCAGGAGCTCAATGAACCGACTCCTGAGCTTAGTTTTGGAAGATTGGCTTGGCTGATTTGTCGTTGAGCTTGAGGTAGTTACTAGATTTGTGCCCTGTGATCCACCGAGGGGGGCAAAATTTTTCTCACGAAAAATGCTAAGGAAAAAATAATAATATGAGAATCCAATTATTAGTGTAATTGATAATTTAAATAATATGATTTAAAAAATATATTAATAAAAATAATTAATAAAAAAAACATATTTTAAGTTTACTTGAATTATAAAACAACTCAATATTAAAAAAATAATTTAATTAAAAAATCCTTAATTTACTTCAAATTTTTTTTTTTTAAAATCCCTAGTCAAACTAGGTGCACCCTTAAACTTCATGATCACATAAAAATGAGATAATATGGTATAAAAAAATATTAGATAAAAATTTAAAAATTAACTTTTAATAAATTAAATAAGAATATGATAATTTTAAAAATAATATCTGAGTTAACCAACCAAACTTAATTGCTTCTCTGTCAAATAAATTATACCTAAAAAATAAAATAAAAATACAAAAATACATCTGCATGCTAAGTTATTGTTTTTTTTTTAAAGTAATTTCTCCAATTTACAGCTCATAAAAATTAAAAAGGTAATTTCTTCAATTTACTGTTCATAAAAATTAAGAACGCCAAAAATCTCCTTGGTGATATAATAATAATAATAATAAAATTATTTCTTAGTGCTTAAAAAATGTTTAATTACCCACGAATATCCATAATGTTTTGTATCTTGATTGGTAATGAATCACTGAATCTTTTTAGGTATTTGTTAATACTTTTCTTTTTGTTTAAGTATTTAAATTAATTAAAAAATGTTAAAGGTATTAAAACTTTTTACAAAATTCCTATTATTAAATGATGGTATTTCTGATAGGGCAAGTTATTAAATAATAGAGTATGAAATTTATTGCATTCATAATTATTAGAATGAAATATCTAATAAAAAAACACCACATCATTTAGTAAAAAGTTTAGAATCTTCTGAAAAATACAGGTAAGAACATATGTATAGGTCATTAGATCGGTGAGATTTATAGTTGGATTCTTGCGTTATACTTGATTAAAAAACAAAAAGAAGTTATTTTTTTTTAAATGCAGCAATTTCCAGGTTTTCAAGTGTGTGTTAGATAATACAGTGGACAAAGTTTTTAAAAAATATTTTTTAATTAAAAATATATTAAAATAATATTTTTTATTGTTTTTTTAATTGAAAATCATTAAAAAATAATATAAATAAATATTAATTTGTAGTTTTTTAAAAAAAATATTTTAAAAAACATGTCAAAAAAAAATAAAATAAAAAAAACTTGTTTTTTTACAATGTTAGGTTGGATTAATCATTTCTTTGATTTTTTTAAACTCGAACTAGTTTAGACTCTGAATTGACCAGATCTCATTTATTGTCTATTAAAAATAAAATAAAATAAATTATCTAGTCCAATCTAAAACATACCAAGATACTTATTTGTTATTTTCGGTCATTTTCTATATATATAAAAAAATCTAGTCTCTCTTTTTGTCATAAATTCAACTATTTATTACTTTTCGAGAATATTATTGTTTCTTTTCTGTCATTACCAAAGTAGTCTCTCTTTTTATCATACAATCCTAATAAATACTTTTACAAGCTATTTGTGAAATTTTTTATCTTAAAGAAAACATAAATTTCAAAATTCATGATATGGACTAGATAAATAATGTTACATGTAATATGATATATAAATAATTAATTTTCTATAATGATAATAAAATTTTATAATTCGTATCATATTTAGCAAGGCTAATAATAATATCTCCTAAAACATGGGAAATAAATAAAAATGAAACATAAATTAACATAATCCTAAAAATTAAGAGAATAGTTTCATTATATAGCATTGTATTTGTATACGGTTTTCCAATTATAAGACTTTCTTGAAAAGAATTTGAATATTTAATGTCATGAAATTTAAAATCCAAAAATAAAAGTCAAAGGAGGCTAAATTAGTCATTTTAAAAAAGTTGGAGTGATATCTATATATTATTATTACTAACAACTAAAAAAGAATACGAAAATTCCTCTCTTCATTTAATTTGTAATTTAGTTATTTTCTTTACTATGCTTCCATTTATTTAGAAACTATAGTTCGGGTCAATTCAAATTTTTAAATTGAACAGAATAATTAAAGTACCATCATATATATTATTTATGAAATTGAGGTAAATGATTTTTTTTTCACTTTGTCTCTCTTTTATACACCAATTTCCCTTCCAATCTAACTTTAATCAAACATTAATTAATCCAAACCCAAATCACTCTGTTAATCCAATGTTTTTAAGGGATTTCTCTTATTTTTCTTGTCTTAAACAACCAAATACCTATAGTTTTTAGAATAAATGTGAAATACATTAATTTATAGTGTTTCTGACCTTCTCATGAAATGGAATTTTTCCTTGTTCATCTTCATTTATTGATGATGCTAATAATGAAATTCATTCACTATCAAATAGCATCGACCCTACATCCATCGATACCACAAATAAACCCTTTTGGAACCTTAATATAGACATCATTGCCTAAGTGACCCTTTAACACCTTTTCTTTTTTAATTTCTTATAATTTTAAAAAATTCCTTTTTAATTCCAAGAAGAACTGGAAATCTTGCCAAAAAGGTATGTTATAAGTTAAATTTTTTTTGTTTGATTTTGCATTTTTGCCTGTAAAGGAGTGTGTACATATATCATCATGTTGGTTAAAATGCTGCAGGGCCACTTGGAGATCTAGGTGGACTGGTATAGAAAATTTTAAGGTAAGAGACTGGTTGTGGTAAGAAAATTTATTATCACCACTAATGTACTTTACCTGAGATAAGTTAAATTGTATGGTCTAAATGTGGCTTAAAGGTATTAATGGGTTGCTAACTGATGGTTTGTCCATGGCTTAAGACAAATTTATCTTCGTGAATAAATCTAGTATTTTGAATTTATTATAGGCTCATATACCCAAATAAATTCTTGTAAGAAACAATTCATGTAGGTACCCTAATAAGGTTCACCTATCATAGAAGACGAAACAGTTTTCCACAACTTATATGTCATGGTGAAAATACTCCCAAATAAAATTGATGAATGTCCAAAATAATTTTGAGATTTTGCTAATCAACTCTTGGTATTTAAATATCAACTTACTTGTAGGTCCAATATTCATATTAGAATGGTGATCGTTAATTCTAAAAAAAAAACAAATTAGGGTTTTTGAAATATTGACCAAGTTCTATTGAATTCAATAAAATGATTATTAAATCTAAAATAATATGCATAGGTAATTTTTCAATTTTTGTGTATATAAAAAAATATTAAATCATACCATGTATTTTTTATATTTTGTTTTAAGACAAAATATGATTTTTATTTTTTGAAAGACTTGGCTATATGTATGTCAAATAAAACACATTTTTTTTTAAATGAGAAAATTTTGTAGAAATTTTTGAGATTTCAATGAAAAGCAAGTATTTTAATACTAGGTCAATATCTTACAGTATAAGTCTACAACATTGATATTAAGAGTGTGCTTGTCTTTAGGTTACTTTTGTGATTATAGTTTGAAAAAAGTAAGTTTTAAAAAAGTACGATTAACTATGGTTAGTTGAATTTACATACGAGTTTTGTAAAAATTATGGCTGAAGCTTATGTATAGCGAAAAACATGTATAAAATGTTTGATGTTGTGTTTGAGTGTGATTGCGGTTGCTATTCAAAATGTTCTTTACTTGAAAATGCATTAAAATAGTGTTTCTTTATTTTTTTAAAAAATTATTTTTGATATCAGCGTATCAAAATAATCTAAAAATACCAAAAAAAAATAATTTGAAGCAAAGAAAAAAATTTATTTTTTTAAAAGTACTTTTGAAACGCAAAAACAAACAGGGTTTAACGAAACTTGGTTAAAAAGATATGTAAAAACTGCTACACAAAAACTGTGCTTCAAACTCAATTTTTTAGTGGCCCCGTAGTATAAAATGTAGTTTGGTTTGTTACCAAACATCTTGCTGCGTTTGTTCCACGCAAACACAAAAGCCAACTGAAAAAAAACACAACCTAATCCTTCACAATAAGGCCCCACAGTTCCGAACTTTAATTCCATCATCTATACTTGACAGCTCAAACAATCTATCCACATAATTTATACATATATACCCTATGAACAAGATCAATATAAACATAGCTTACATATCATTTATAAATTCTGAAAGGAAAAGGGTTACTAACATATAATGAGAGAACTTAAAATATAATATAAGTATTCTAAAAAGTTTCAAAAGGATTAATTATAGGATAACTAAGGAGTTCTGGTTCATATATTATATTAGAGTTTACATAATTAATATACTACATGCTGAGCTAAGATTTTTATATACATCAAAGTTTACACAAAAGCATACTGCATAATCTAACAAATACTATTATGCTTGAGCTAAATTTTTACATAAGCTTAGTAAAGTATAGTCCTAAAAACTAATGAGCTCCCTGGATATTAGATGGACCTGTTACAAATACTACTTAATAAACATACAATTAATTTAATAATAGAAATAAAAATAATCATATAATGAATACAAATAAAGCATAAGTTTTCTATTAGTTTCCTAGGAATTCTAACAATCAACCTATAAAATTCTTGAGAATCATTAAAAACTCAATTAGACATCATTTACGCATTCTTAATTGAATACTCTTATTTTCTTACATGAACCTAGTAACTTTGTTTAATTGGGTTCACTAAGTCTTCAACATTGCATAGTTTAACATGGACAACTTTGGACAATTATACATATCAAATCTTCCTAGGTCATTCAAACATGGATACCCTTTACGGATTGATTCTTATTGATCTTTCACAAGCATCCCAATATGGACACCGTTAGCCATAACTACTCTTATTGATCACTTTCCGACAATGCTAATGCAATTGCCATTAGCTGAAGTTAATCTTATTAATCATTCCCGACAGTCCCAACGCGGTTGCCATTAGCCGAGGCTAATCTTATAATTCATTTCCCAACAAATCCTCCACGGATGCCATTAGCCGAAGCTAATCTCATATTTACTTTCCCGGCAAATCCTATCACGAACACCATTAGCTTAGGCTAATCTCATAATTCATTTCCCCGGCTATCCTATCACGGATGATATTAGTCAAAGCTAATCTCATAAATATACCAGTCCTTACTTACAATGAGCATAATATATATTTGTAATTGCATTCCTTTTAAGAATTAAATTGTGTAAGTGTAAAAGGAAGGAAAACTACGCACCTACTCCACTTGTCTCGTGACCTCCTCCAGCAAAGGATCCAATCCTAGTCACTCCTCCTTAATCATAAGGAAATCTTTGGTCATGTTTCCTTTAAGCCAAATGTTATAGCAACTTCATATTCATCCATTACACATATGGTACTTTCCATACATGTTCATTTTTTCATCATAACATACAAATACATATCAAGTATATTTTCAAGGTTAGGTACATCAACATGCAGGTGTTCGCACGACTTAGTTTCTATTAATGAAAATCAGTGTCCTATGACTCAGTTTTGCGTCAACAAAATTCAATGTCCTATGACTCAGAACCAAAGTCTCATAACTCCAAATAAAGAAAAATTTATGTCAATAGAAAGGAAACATATATTTTCAAAACCTCAAGAAGGATCATGCATCATAATCTGTCAATACTAAATCCAAACCCGAACTAGAAGTCAGACAGTAAATTTGTATAGTAAGTTTCAGCCTGACCTCCTCTCGGTATTTTGACCCTATATGGAGTTCTATAACTCCAATAGGGGTAAGACTAGTGCTGAAAGTTAGCCAATTCATTTATCTACAACCTTTATACGTAAATTTGTGGCAAATTCTTTCATCTTTGATAACTAATATTAGTGGGAGTTCTAACCAACAAAACTGCCATGTTATGAGCAATTTGACCTTTCAACAGTGTTTTACCAATTTCTGGATTTCTACAACTTCAATTGAGACAAGACTAGTTCAAAACGTTAGATACTTCATTTATTTATAACTTTTATATGAAAATATGCACCAATTTTCATCAAATTAAATGTATAATATTAGTGGGAGTCCTGACCAGCGAAACTGCCCTGTTACGAGCAGTTTGACCTTTCAACGGTTTTTTATCAATTTTTGGAGTTATATAACTCCAATTGATACAAGACCAGTGCCAAATGTTAGTTAACTCATTCCTGTACAACTTTTATATGATAAGTTACAACAATTTCTATTATCTTTTATGTCTAAGAATAGTTTTAATTCTGATAAGCAAACTATCTTATTACAAACAGCTTGACCTCTTAATGGTATTTTTCTCATATCTAGAGTTCTATAGCTCAAATTAAGACAAGACCAATGCCAAATGTTAGCTAACTTATCTCTCTACAACTTTCATATGAAAAGTTATACAATTTCATTCAAATTCAATGTATAATATTAACTAGAATTCAGATCTTCAAAACTGTTCAATTTTGTGTCCATATATCGAGGCACCAATTCAATATCTCACATTAGAAATTTCCTTCGTATAAAGTCTATTAGGGCCAGAATTTAACCATTATCATTATGGCACAATGTTTCACACAATGTCAATGGTTAATATAATCATTTCAAATGCTTCAAGGGTCAACATAATTATTTCACTTTATGGAGTACAAAACATTCACAAATAGCATAAAATAAGTATGAAAATGTTCATTTCTCATCTCAACCTTCTAATTTCATCAATTGGTCTTTCAAAATCATAAGGGTTTTAGGAACCCTAGATTATTTATTTTTGGTTTTCTCCATTTGGATTCAAATTAAATCAAAATAACAATAGAAGAGCAAATGTTTATCCTTACCTTACGAATTTACCCAAGAATTGAGGATGTTTTCTTGATGGTGATTTTTTTTTCTTTCTTCCCCTTTTTACCTCTGTTTCATAATTTTATAGTTCTATACTATTCAATCACTCTTCTCTCATGTAAGTGTTTAGTGTATGTAACATGTAAGAGGTTTTTGGGTGTGAAATGTGTACAAGAGAGGGAGGTCGATTCTTTTTCTTTCTTTTGTTGTGCTGACCAAATGAGAGGGAGAAGAAAATATATAAGTTTTCTCTCAAGGTATTTATACTCTCTCATAAGTGATGGTAGGCCATGTTTGGTTAATGTCAAAACAATTCCTAGTATCTCCACTTTTCTCTTATACACTTTGGTCCTTCATCACATTATTGATTAGCATCTACCCTATCATTCCCATTTTTTTAGAATATATGTTAATTTCTCATTTCCACCCCTTTAAAAAGGTAAATGGACTCTTATAAACAAATTTTATTTATTATACTCTAGTTTATAAGTTTTAAACAGTTTTGTTCTTCAAATAAATTTTAACTCAAGGTTTTCGTGAGCAAAAAAACCAATTAGGTTGACTTGAAAACACTGGTTCAATCCTGAATCAAACCTAAAACTATGGTTTGAGCTGAAATTAAAGCGAAACATACAATTAAACCAAAAACAAATAAAAACTCAAAAAAACATAAAAATATCTTACAAAATCAAATCAAACACCAAGAACATGATGAACATTCAAACCGAAACCTAGCAAACACAAATCACAAACAACATAATTTTTCATGCAATCAAAGGCACAATTTTGTTCATAATCATGCATAAATCAAGAATCAAGCATTCATTTTTTTTTTATTGACAATCAAAAGCCACAATTTGATCAAAATGTGTTTGGGCAGTAAAAAAACCTTAGAATCTAAATCCATGAATATGTGTTATCCATTTTAACCCTATATTATTTGGTAAAGATGATGAGCTAATATGTCTATGGAAACAAGTAACCCAAAAAAATTAAAAACAAGAGACTAAGGCAAAGTTCATGCGAAGAATATGAACCCAAAATCTGGAAAAAAAATTAGAAATTAAAGAACTAATGCCAAAACCTAGATTTGGCATTCTAGGCCTCTAAACACACTGTTTTTGTTCCTCACAACCCACATTACCAATATCAATCATAATTGAATCCAACGAATGAACAAAAAATATCAAATCATCATAAACATGCATTAAATTTCAACTCTAAAATTATAGCCTCAATGAAGCCAACAAAAACATCAAATTTCAATTCAAAACTAACTCTTCAAACACTTGGAACCCAAACCATGCTCAGAAACCAAAAACATACACTAATAAAATAGAAAAGACATTAAACACCCACTACCACTCTTTGGTAGAATCCAAGACTACCTTATTTTATCAATATCAGTCACAAACATATTGTCCTGACACTTAGTAACATAAACAACAACTTCAAAAAAGATTTAAATAAGAAAAACAACAGTTTTATATATTAATCAAAATAAAACTAGAAAATATCATAACACTAAAACAAGTTCAAAAAACATCGAAAAAGGTTTAAACATTAAGAAAGCATGAATGGGCAGGCCACATGGACTCCACCCTTGAGTTTTACATGGTTATACCTTCTCCAAGCTTGTTGACTATAGGCTACTATTTCTCTACTCTTTTCTTCTTCTTTTTTTCCCTTTCACTCTCTTTCTTTCCAAAGCTTTTCAGACCTTTCTATGTTAGGTCTATTAACATAGTATTTTCCTATGTTTTTCCTCTCCTTTCTTTCTCCTCTGATTTCCAAAGATATTTTTAAGGTTTTTCTAGGTTTTTCAGTGAATTCCCTCAAAGATTGATCAAAGCCTACCCCTTTAATCAAAGTGAGAGGGTTATGGACAAAATCTAACATTTGGAAGCTTTTGTATGCAATGGTGGTTTTGGATTTAGGGGTACTTGATGGTTTTGCTAGATTTAAAGGGAAATAACTATTTGTGGCCTTTTGATTTTGAGAAGAAACTTTTAAAGTCATTGATAAGAACCCTTTGAGAAGCTTTAAGTACGAACACACGAAAAAAAATAGGTTTTTTGAAAAACAAATAAGTGTCACAATCAAGGTTGATTTGGTTAACCATTTTCGAGGCTTTTCCAAAGCAACTCTAATGTAAACATCATCAGAAACCACCTGAAGTTGGTAGAGGAAGTGCACAGCTTTCATTTGGATCCAACCTTGCTCAATTTGGAGGTTCGTAGCTTCACATTTATTCATTTTAATGTGCTAACTCGATCAGCCTAAAATCTGAAAACACAAGGAAGTGGATCGGGAACAAGATGTTGGAGACTTCTGTGGAAGAATTGGGGTGTAAACGTCCAATTTTATAAGCATGCTACGTTGAACATACTTACACGATCATCCAAAATTTCCAAGGAAGGACATGAACAATGGGTGAATAACACGTCATCTAGGTAAACCCTAAGAATTAGAGTTTTTTTTTTAATTTGGGATTTGCCTAATTTCAATTTGATCCCTACTCTTCCAATTCCTTTTAATTGCATACAATTGCATCTTTGTCAAATTCAAATATCAGCCCTAAAGTTCAGCACCCTTTATAGACGAGTCATTGATTTTTAATTTGTTCAATTTTATCCTTAATTAACCATCAAAATTTCAATTCCTTTCAATTTAACTCCTGATTTGACCAATTTCTACCCTCAAAATTACACGCCACTTACAGGTTAGTACTTGGTCTTGAGAATCTGCAATTAAGTCCTTAAATGGCCTCTGGACTTTATTTTTTTCATAATGAAGCCTTTGATTTAACCAATTAAACCTTTCAAAGTCTAATTTCAATCACCAAACTTCAATTTCTTCTAATTAACACCCAAATTAACTCAAAAAAATTGATTTTTCTTACATTGAACTAATCTAAGATCACTAAGTCATCATATATAAAGAATGTTATGTTTTGATCTTGTTACATGTTATCTTAATCGAGGTAACAAAATGGTAGATATTAGGTATAACATAAACTATATGAAGGTACTTGAGTGATCAATAAAGGAATCATCACCCTAGGTGAATTAGAAAAAATGTTCCATCACTTCTCAAATAATGTTGACTGAGAAATCCTTGGTTAAGGTGGAATGAGATTTGAAAAAGGTTTCAAATTTTATTCAAATAATCAATGACTATTATGTAGAAAACATGATTTAACATGATAGCTATACTCCATGTTTTAATGTTAAATTAGAACATTATTGAATAATTAATATTAAGTGCATTGGGAAACCAGTCAATGAAAAGTTGAGTTAAACCACTAATGACTTTTCTAATACTTAGGGGACTTAGGGGAACATGATACTTTACTAGACGATGCACCTGATCTTCAAATATAAATTAATCAATTGTTGAATTAATAATAAATTAATTAATTTAATTAGAATTGAAATGTATATTTGAGCCAACATATTAGGAACCTAATAGTCACATACATTAAGAATCATTAATCATAAATTAAACTGAGATGATTTAATATAAGTTTGACTTGATTAAAAATATATCTTAGAACTTAAGGACTAGAATATAATTAATGCATAGATTATATTTCTAGACCTAGAAAAATCAAGTAAAGACTTGATTGAGTTAATTTCTAAAAATTTCCTGAATTAATATATAAATATTATTCAGGGGGCAAATTAATATTTTGCTAATTTATAGGGTTTTTCATATTTTCCTATAAATAGTAAGTAATATCTCTTATTTTAAAAAGGGATGAGTGGTTGTCCATTAGATAGAAAAACTACATAAACACAATATTAGAGCTAGCACTATAGGCATAGCAATCCCTCTCTCTTAAATAGAGATTTCTCATGGGTAGTTCGTGTGGATAATGGAAAGGCTTGTGGTTTGTACAACCCAACCTTTAAATAATTATTCAAAGTCAAAGAAGATCAGATCTTCAGGTAAAAAATCTCTAAATAACTATAAATCTATCTAATAGGATTCTAAAGACTCTCGAATAATTTTGTTTCATAGTTTTCACTACATGTAAGATATTCAGGAATCCAACAATAACACCTGATTAATTATTAGATTGGTTAAGAACTTACGAGATAAACTTGTATCCATCGTGTGGTCGTATACAAGTGTGTTTAATACCGTGGTTGAAAATGTTTTTTAAAAAACTTTTTATAATGAGTACTAAATTGATTGTGAACAATAATGCCAAACCGTGCCTAAATAGATTTTAGCAGCAATACCTTCAATCATATTAACATGGAGCCAAATGATGGGAAATAACGAGGGAGTAGTTTTAGGAAACCTCTCCAGATCGATAATGTACATAAATTATCAATAATACACACGACATTATCAGGCAAGGTGTATAAAGATGATGTGATAAAAACCACAAGGCATCATGCTGATGGCACAGATCTAAACTCTTGCCACATGAAGCGCCCTCTTTCCTTGCTGGTAGTATTCCCAGTGCACATCAGCATAGTCTTTCACTTTCTTGTATATTTGTTTTCTTTCCTCATTGATCAAACCTTCTTCTGGTCCAATCTCTTTATTTGGTTCTGGTGTGTAGAAGACAGCCACAGAAATCCTCTCCTTCTCTGAGTTGGTCAAAACCCTATGAACTGGGCTCTTGAACATTCCATTGGTCATTATCTGCATTAACTTAGGTAATCAGTCATGAGATGTTTGTATTACTAAAATTGCTTGTTAGAGTTTAAACTGTTTGAGACACCTGTTATGTAATACATTTTTTCCTTAACATTTATCTAGCCAAGTGAATTATGTCACTGCAAAGGTCAAGATGTTTTTGCCAGATCCAGCATTTTTAGGCACAGAACATGTGGCAAGCTCCGGCGATAGCATTTTCCAAACATAAATTCTCCTGGGGGCTTGCTTGTAGTTTCAATGTGTCCCTATCCTGTTAAGATCACATGATAGATTAGCATCAACCATACCTCCATTTGATCACCCATGAGTACTAGGAGAGCATCAGAAATTGCAGGAACTGTGAGCCATCGCTCATCTTGGAAGACTTGAAGACCTTCTACATCGTCTTGCAAGATAATGGTGTACCCTGATCCATCTGCATGGGCTTTCAAACCTAGAACAAGATCAGGCCTCTGACACCGTGAGTAGTAGTTGAACCTTGCTTGTAGCGCTGCTCGTTTGCCAAACTGATTCAGGAAGCAATCTTCTTCCAAGTTCAATGACTTTGCTATAGCTTTTGAAACAAGCTCTGTTAATATTTGCATCCTAGAAGTGTATTCTTCTAAAACCTCTCTGCATAATTATGAATATGTTGTGTGCATATTAGAAGTCACAAAAATTCTGATCTGAACGCAAAATCTTTGAAATTCTTTAGAACAAGTCATTGTGAATCCACTAGTGATGCTTGCTTGTTAGTTTCCTACAATCAAAATCTTTACCAGTTCTTCCCAAGAAAACTATCAGATTCTTTCCGAATCTCTGTTGCTATTTATGATGAAGAAGATGATATAAAACATATGCTTAGGACATCTTACTTTTTAAATGTTCTGTCATGTGGAATGTTTTGTGCATTAATTGATTTTAAATCACAGTTTAGAATTGAGAACACACACACACACATATATTTTGCTGGAGTTTGTTGAGGATACAGGATTTCTGATAAGATATCTGAATTTCCCAAGGCTATCTTTGACATGTTCTAGCAGTCGATGTATACAAAGAGCATGCTGAAGACCTGAATGATTTTGGATTCTCTGGCCAAAACTTATGCTTCCTTCGATCTTCTGGGTATACGTCAAGAAACAAGCGATCAGACCAGTCAAGCGACTGTCCTTCTGCTGGGACAGGATCAGCTCCATATCCTTCAAACTCTTCCACTCCTTTAGCATGCCTTTTCTTCTCCTCCATTGGCTGCTCGAAGAAATCCCTTGCTACTTGGCGAATCTTATCAAGAAATGATTTTGGAATACCGTGACCTGTTGCCTGAAATCCACAAGTAGTTTTAACAACGTAGCATGGAGCACAAAAACGAAGTTAACTCAACAATTGCAAAAGAGGTTGCTTTTGCCTTTTTTGTCAGGTTCTGGGTATATAGTTAGGGCATATAGATTATGATTCTGGAACTGTTGTTGAATATTCATGATTCTAATGCAACTTGCCTACACATCTCTTGACCTTTTTGCTAAGATCATGCTTGACACTGGCTTTAGACTTCTAATGGGTCGTATGTTCGGTATTCTGGGCTATCATTTCAAGTCTCAGTCTCCGTGAAGGGTAAATAAAGTTCATACCTGAAAGCAGCCCCATGAACAAAGAGCTGATCTAAGCCGCTGCAGTTCTTGTGCAGAGCATGGCTCTGAAGAAGAGAGGAGGCTGAGGTCTATGATGGGAATCAGATCAGATGGGGGACTGGGAATTGCTTCATTAGTGCAATCATCTCTACTTATGTAGGGCTTTTGTGGTTCTTCACCGTTGAGGACCATTTCCTGAACACGCTTTGATAGCAAAATCTCTGCAGGGAGAGCTGAAACTCCAGCCATGCTTGTTAGGAAGTTCTGATGTGATTGCAAGTCTGGTCTTTCTGTGATTCTTGCTAATGTTTGTGAGGTGTTGTGGTTGGTATGTATCAGGACAAATCATGTAGAGAAGAGAGCTCAAGTTAGAGGAGCTACGCGACAATCTTTAATGGTGAGGTGTGGTGGTGCTGCAGCTGGAGCTCAATGAACTGACTCCTGAGCTTAGTTTTGGAAGATTGGCTTGGCTGATTTGTGGTAGAGCTTTAGGTAGTTACTAGATAAGTTGCTAACGTGCTACTTTTACGCGTGATACTTTTAATTATGAAACAATTAAAAAAAA
>Ga0325403_1002675_pt1 | contig 15886 bp, 6 predicted proteins | sample PopdelMetagenome_19_FD_205665 | JGI IMG/M metagenome (GOLD analysis project Ga0325403, IMG submission 205665) | Populus deltoides microbial communities from Bellville, Georgia, United States - Xylem-PdKOR-R4 | ecosystem: Host-associated > Plants > Phyllosphere > Stem > Wood/Secondary xylem...
AACTCTACCTTTTTGTTTTTCGAATCAAAACGATATAAAATTATAAATATTATTGTGGTTTTAAATGATTCGTAAAAAGGACAATTGAATTATTATTATTATTATTATTATTATTATTATTATTATTTGTTAGGAGGGTGCTTTGCATTATTAGTTATCTCTTCCCAAAACCATAAATAATGACTTGAAAATTGTATATGTAGCTTGTCTGGGAACGACAAATAGGCAGGCGAGTCGAATAATTAGGTAGCTGATGTTTGGACAAATTACAAATTTGAGAACAATTTGGCCTGATTTTTATTGTTGGAAAGTCTTATAAATATAAATTAAATAATGTTATTTCATAAAAATGAATCAAGAATAATAAATTATATATATAAAAAAAAAACATAGCCATCTAATCACAAAAATCATGGTGAGAGATTTTGTTCTTTTATTATTATTATTATTATTATTATTATTATTATTATTATGTGAAATATTACCGTTATTGATAAATAAATGATATCCATACCCATCTTTGTCAAAACAATAAAAAAAAAATATTGGATTTGAGTGTCTTTTTTATAACAAAAATAAATAAATTCTCTAATGATCATGTTGTTAAAACTAAATTTTTTATTAATTTTTCATTTCATGCAGAAATAGCTTTTTTGTTCGTCATATTATAGAAGTGAGTTTACTATCTGTGCACAAAAACCAGTTAAAAATAACATCTAACTATAAATAAAAAATGTATAATAATATATAACATCGTGATTAATATTATTTTTTTTGTTTTTGGGAATAAAGTTTAGTATTTTTGTAATCGTAATTAGAAATTCACAATATAAAATTAATTATTTTTTTCTCAAGAATAAATTTGTTTTTAACTTTTTCAAATAATGATTTAGAGGGTGCATGACTGTACGGTTTAATTTATTTTTTGTTAAAATTTATTTTTTAAAAAAAATTATATATTTTTTTATATTTTCAGGTTATTTTAATATCCTAGTATAAAATATAATTTTAAAAAATAAAAAAATAATTTTAATTTATTTTTAAATAAAAAAATATTTTAAAAAAAAACAACTGCAAAATTTTCAAACAATATCTTTAGAGTTCACGGACATACAAATAATTACCCCGTGGACATGGTCTAACCAAACCATCACCGAGCTAGTATTAAACAAATCACATCATAGGAGTTTAATTACTAAAATAGCCTTTAATATCAAAGGGCTCTACTACATTAACGACAATAATCTTTAATAGTAGAATAAATCTATTATTAAATGGAATAAGCTTTCAGAAGGACTAGAATTTGAGTGTTTTCCTCACAGTGATTATGTAAAATACAAATATGCTTTTTATAGTAATAAACACCAGCAGAAAATCAAAAAACATCAGTTAAATATATTATTATATATTTTGTTAAAATATGACTTATTGATAGGATGATCGACAAAAACATATTTCTGACAAGTTTCTCTTTAGAAATTTATATTTTATTAATATTTTTATCGACAACTTCCAATTTCAATGGAATATCTTCGTCAAAAAATAAGTTTTTATTGCTCATTTTTCTGTTGGCAATTTTGTCAACATCTTAAATGATGATGAAAGAAACATACAACATTATATGAAACTGAAACGAACACTTCAAACACTTCTTAAAAACCTCTACAAATTGATGAATTGACAATATCTAGTTTTCACTCAGAAGATTCTTCTTATCACATTTCAAGACAAATCAATGTCTTTACTAGAGACCAAGAATTCTTCATTGAAGCCATTAAACGCCTTGATGATCCCTAATTATAAAATCCTTACCTAGACAAACTCTTAAATACTTTTGATAACCAAAAACCACCACAGCTTATTTAAAATCATTCCCCTTTATCTTCAACTAATACAAATACTTATGATCTCTTAAAAATCCTCAACAAAAAGAAAAAAAGTCCAAACCTATAGATATTATCCTAGAAATCAAAACCATGAAAACTAAGCTTAGCAATCTTAAACAAGCCCAGCAAAAAGATTCTGCCATATTACAACTTCTTTTTATAAAATTAGAAAATGATTTAAATTCGATAGGGAATTAGAGTCTAATTATGATATAGAATATAACCTAGGAGAGCATACATTAACAAACATTGAGCATGTTTCTCAAGTTTTTTCTTCATGTTTTAACTCAAATTACTTCAAAAAAGCATTTCATAAAAATTACATTGGCTTTTTAGATGATTTTCAAGTAGATACTATCGTCTTATTTGATACAAGTGCAGATTTAAATTGTACCAAAAAAGGAATAGTCCTAAAATGATTTTTACAAAATATTTCTGAAAAACTTTATGTAACAAACAATACTAAATTAGTAATAAAAAATAAAACTCAAGTATCCATTTCAAATAATGATTTTTATCTTAGAAAATTTTTTGTTGTTACAAATGATATTAATCATGTTGTTATTCTTGACACTCCTTTCATCAATATGATCACTCCTTACAAAACTGGCCATGAAAACATTACTTCAAAAATTAATGGTTCAAAACTTGTTTTTCCTTTCCTAGAAAAACCTAAACTAGAAATCTTAATTTAATCAAAGCATATTGTATTCGTACTTATCAAATAAACACTTTGATTTCTGTAAAGTAAACTCAACTCATGCATCTTAAACAAAATGTATTTTTATAAAAAATAGAACAACAATTTCAAATTCTTATTATACCAAAAATAATTTTAGATTTCCAAAACAAAATAGAATTAGGGATTTGCTTTGATTTACCAAATATTTTTTGAAAAAGAAAACAACATGTTGTTGATCAACTTTATGATGACAATTTTAATGAAAAACAAATAACTATAAAAGCTAGACCAATCCAGATAAATATTGTGCTAGAACAACATTGTGGACTTGAAATCCAAGATTTATAGTCTAAAGGTCTTATAAAGAAATCTAGATCACTTGGTTATGTGTAGCTTTTTATGTCAACAAAAATTTTGAAATAGAAAGAGGCATATCACGACTCGTCATAAACTACAGAGCTTTAAAATGGATTAGATATCCAATTTCAAATAAGAAGTATTTATTAAATTTCTCGCAAATATAGATTCATCCAAAAGATTGTTATAAAACTACTTTTACTATTCCATTTGGTCAATATGAATAGAATGTAATGTCATTTGGATTAAAAAAAATTCTCCCTCATAATTTCAAATAATCATGAATGATATTTTTAATCTATATTCAAGATTTTAATCCATACTCCTTAAAACAACATATTAAACATTTACAAACGTTCTTTTATCTTGCAAATAAAAATTGATTAGTTGTTTCAAAAACTAAGATTTTTCTTTTCCAAACTCGTATTTGTTTTCTTGATCATGATATTTTTTAAGACACAATCACACCTATAAAGAGATCTCTCAACTTTGCTAGTAAATTTCTTGACAAAATCCTTGACAAAAATCAGTTGCAAATTTTTTTTAGGGAATCTTGACTATGTCTTAAACTTTTATACGAACATTAGCCATTAGCAAAACCATTGCATGATAGGTTAAGAAATAATTTGATGAACATTCTAACATTGTTAAAAAGATATAAAAAAAACAGGTACAAGAAAACCTTTGCTTATATATAGCCAATCCCCTAGCTCCTAAAATAGTTAAAACAGATGTTTCAGAGCTAAGTTATGGCGGTATCCTTAAGTAAGTTCAAAATTTTAAAAAATATATTCTTCAATTTACATCCACACATTAGAATGATTGTCAAAAGAATTATTCAACCATTAAAAAAAAAATTCTTTCAATTTTCATGTGCATTACAAAATTTCAAAGTGATTTACTAAACCAAAAGTTTCTTTTGCATATTGATTGCAAATCAGTTAAAGAGGTTTTACAAAAAGATATTCAAAACCTTGTATCAAAACAAATTTTTGCCTAATAATATGGTTACTGAAGAAGAAAAAATGAATCATTCTTCTCGAGTGCAAACTTGGGTAAATTCCCTTTTAAATTCTTCAGAACTACTTCTGGCTCTACAAACTATCAGCCAGAAATCCTCCAAGGAAGGTAAATCTTCTCAAATGATTTCCAAAACTAAAGCAGGATCTTCCTCTAAAAACCCCTATTTTAATGTTTAGAAAACTCTCAAATTGATTTTTCTCAAAACAAAAATATTTCAAAAAAATATGAATATATTATAAAACAAAATTTCCAAAATGTTTTGTTTATTGAAGATGAATTTTTTTCATTCTGATCAATTAATAACAACTTTAAAGATTTTTTCAGGTTGAAATTACAAACCATGAGATTTTACAAAACCCTGACTTTATTATATAGAAATCCTTGAAGTAAAAGGATCAACCAGATTTAAACACTTCAAACTTTAGCAAAATCATCTCTAACCCGCCTATTCTACTTGCATTATCCAAAAAATCCTTAACATTTCTGATTGGAAGCAAGTTCTTCACAAAGAAGTTTATTTTCTTGTCAGTTTCCAGGCCACACTACCTAACCACTATCTCTCCTACACCTATTGAGATTAATAACAGGCATGGTTTAATACATTTCTTCTCTAAAACTCCGAGGGTAGTCATGTTTTGCTATTCAATTTGAACAACTGCATAAACATTTTAAAATTACCAAACTAGTTTTGCCAATGATAGAACTATTTTGGTGTTTTATATGACTTTCTTCAACCTCATTCTATGGTTGAGAATGGTTATGCCATCTTTAAAGATAATTACAAAGCCATAGAAAGTGAAAAACAATTTCCACCATTTCTCCTTTCTGTTTACAATTCTTTGTTTGTTAGTCCTGCTTATTGCTTTGATTACAATACTTAGCATAGATCCCCCATTCTCATTAGAAGATTCAAAATCAAATTATGAGACTCTTTTGCAATAGAATTCAAGAGTTCTAAACTTGCAGTCTTAAAATAAAACAGAATCAAAAAAGCCGAGATTAAGGACTTAAACCCTCAATCTTAGTTCTTAGCCTAAAATCTCATGCTTCAGCTCTTCTAGATGCAACAAAATCCAAAAAAGAGTATTTTAAAATCATGAAGTAACTCTTATAAAGTGACTCCAAAATAAATGACTATATTTCCTCTTCATCTTCAATATCCATAATCGGCCTAGAAGATGAAAATAACAAGATTATTTTGGCATTCTCCCTTATATACAAAAACCCTAAGCATCTCTACCCATGCATATTTGTGTATATATGTGTGTGAAGCCAAAAATATTTATGACCCATATTTAATTTTGTTTTGTTTTTATTAAGCCTTTATGGCAGGCCCATCTTCTCCTGGCACTTCATACTCCCGGTCCAAAGATTTCTGTCAGCACAAGAAAACAAGTTCTTCTCCACTTGAAAATACAACAAAAAAAATTTAGTGGTGGAAAACAAAGGTTGACAACTATATCATATAAACTTTCAAACGCACAATAATTACAAGACTTTGTAAAATTTCAAATTTGTTATCATTTTCCCCTATAAATAAGTAGCTCTGTCTTTTATTGAAGGCAAATAATTTTTTTTAAACAACTCTGGAGTAGAGAAAACCAATATCTCTAAAAAAAAACCCTCATTTTCTCCATCTTTATATTAATTATATCCAAATTCATACCTTATGTATTTACCTTAATATAAAGTTAAGTAAGATTTCTTTAAATTTCAAACTTTGTTTTCTTTTCTAGATATATTTTTGTTTTATATTCTTGCATTTATAAGTATACTCTGTGTTTATTAAAGGTTTCTGTCATTGTTGGACTTGCCTCTATTCTCACACTAGAAATAATCTGTGCTTTACTTAGATATATGTTTTTTTATTTTGTGCTTTGTTTTTATTCTGGTGTGTTTGTAAAAACAGAAGCTTATGGAAGTATCCCTAACGATGGTGTAAAATCTAGAATTAATGGCAAATTATGAAAGTTAAAGAACAAATTGAAGTGAGATCAATCATTAAGGTGAAGAAATCAAGGCAACAAGACTAAAAGATATTTGCGTATGAACATATCCTTTTTTTTTCATAGACATGAACCTTAACCTGCATTTCATGCTTTTAAAAGTTATTTCTTATTAAAGACCATTTGTTTGTGTTGATGAGTGTTAGCCTTTAGAAATGGATGAAAATGTTTGTCAAGAAAATATCATAACTTATTTCTATGTTGCATATCATCCTCTACGACATTTGAATCAAGAGTTCTCATCAATAAATGGAAATCAACATAACAAAAAATAAAGTGTTTTTTCTTTTAAGAAAGTCAAAACTCTTCTTTTGGAACTTAATATTCTCTTTACAAATAACCCTTCATTTGTTGGAAAATCTATTTGATCCATTTATAGTCAAACTTTTAGGGTAAATATTATTTTTTTTTACAATTCCAACCAATACCCATTTCATCATATATCAACATCCAAAATTGCATCTTAACACTTGAATGACATGTTTTAGGCTTTCGACCAAACAAATCTAAATGTCTATTTGTTAAAAATACTTTTAAATTTACATCTCTATGATTTTATTTCAACAATTGACCTGCACAAACACAATCATTAAAATTTGCATCTTGGTCCTAAAACAAGAAGTTGAAAAATGTTTTACAACAAAACTTTTAATTGACTAAATTTGCAAGGTTCATGACAGAAATAATGATAATGATGCATGTGTGCCATATAATGACCATTGAGAAGGATGGATATAATTAGATGAGTTAGGGGTAATTTTGTTTGAAGTAACATGTTATAATCACAATAGCTAAAAGGTGACTCAAAGAACTTCATCACAAGTTAAAAGTAATATAAATGACAACTTCTTCATCGGGATGATGAAAAATGATTTTAGGGTAAATATTCACTATTATTATTCATGATGAATTTAAACTTGACACCGATGCTTCTTCTTTTTCTAACACCGGTGATGATAAAAATTACATCCAATAAGGGTTAATCTCTACCAAATATTAATCAAATACCTTAGAAAATCTCAAATCTACTAGTAGCTTAAGTGTTAAGATTCAATACAGGCTTGCGATAATACCTGACGATCTTTAAATTTTTTTCATCCTAACTGTAATATCTAGTTGCTAACAATTAATTTAAGAACTTCTCCAAGAGTCTGGAGTCTCTCCAACTCTTCAACGAACAATTATCCTTGAGAATTTTCTTAACACTCCTGTCAAAGAACCATCTTAACCTAATAGCATAAGCTATTATGTGAGGTCTCAAAATATGATTTATATTATTCTCTAACACACTCTCTCAAGTGAAAGTCCTTTGAGCTTGAAACTTGCACAGACTCATACTATCTTGTGTTTATTTTTTTATTAAATAAATAGGGATGGTGAGATTCAAACTCGTTACCGCTTGGTCATCAAGGCTTTGATTCCATGTCAAAAAATCACCTCAACTCAATAACTTAAGCTGTTAGGTGAAATCTCAAGATATGATTTATATTATTTTCTTACAACTCTACTTGTGTATCAAGAGTATATGCTGAGAAACTCTGTGTAACATCTTAGTTGATTAGACACTCTTGCTCTGCTGCCAGTGGTGCTCTCCAAAATGCTTTTGATTGTCCTTCCTTGCATACATATCCATGTGATAAGGATAAGAACCTTTGATAAATATTATCTTCAACGTTTCTAGTCTATTACGTTCTTAACAAACTGATAATGAGTTTCACAAAAACACTTATCTAATAGTATATTCAGATAACTTGTATTTATCTTTTTTTGAAAAAACTTATTTGATATTTCTATATAATTTATCCAAAAAAATTACATAATTACATAAATAATCACAATTCTTTATCTAATTTGGATAAATTAACAATGTAAATAAATTCATCTTCATCAACCCAAGTAATCCTTCATTAATCTAAGCTAATCATTTTGATATTTACAAGTTTTAACACAATAGGTGAAACAAATTTCAATCAAACCAACTAATCCTGAGCTTCAAATGCCAACATCAATTGCTTCAAATTTTAAAAAATTCAAAGAGGTGTTGATTTCAAAATCAGATATTCCTCTTCTCATTGTTTTCTAAAATAAGATGGTGGTGATTTCAAAACATCATCAAAACTTTTTTTTTTAAAAAAAATTTATTCAATAATATCTCTCAAAGAAAATTTTTAAAATTTTCGCTAATAGAAAATGGATTTTACTGTGACTATTATAAAAATATTTTCCCTCCAATTTGGCATTTAGAAGCCTAGGATGTAAGCAAAATCCTAAATTTAATATGAAAATATACTAATCGAAATCAAGTTATTCAAGAACAAATATAGTACACAAAAACACCAACTCAATTTTTTTATCCATTCAAAAGCCCAAATTCTTAAAATAATTCATCCGTCCGAATTACAATATTTGTACTGAAAATCTCCGACTAAAATAACCATGAATCTAAAAACCCATCAAACATTCAATTAATAGGACCATCAACAAGTTTGGTTTAAGCCTTTATAATCCAAAACAAATATTTCAGACACATAATTAAATTCAATTCCCAATTTGGTTCATTCATTGGTGGTCTTGGTTTGGAGCGACCACATAAATTCTTCGATCCACAACAAATTTTGGAATGATACCAGACTTTTGTCAATAAATTCCAAAAGATGAATCATTTCCAAGACTTCTCCATTTTGTTATAATTTTAGTATTCCATGGATTTGCGCATGAAATTATGATTTTAAACAAGATGTTAAGACCAATACTCCAGCACTGATCAGGGCATTCAGCACCAAATTTTGGCAAGACTTTTCAGAGCAACAACAATACAAACCTCAACTGCTATCATGATTTTTTGGAAATCCACAACTATCCAAAATCATTAAAGTAATGGCCTCCAAATCCAAAGAAGAATATTTATGGATTATGCAAGATATTTTGACAGATTCTATATATCTCCAACTCTTTGCAAGAATCTAATGACCCATTTGCAAATCATGACCTAGATGCAAAGTGTTGGATCCCATTATATCATAATCAAAGAACAAATAATTTTCTAATTGTTGGTGGCATTAATTAGAAGGCAGACGTGATCTACAATGCTAAATAGTGTTAATTTTAAACAATACTTAATTTTAGAGTACAGAATAGTAATCTCATGACAAGTGCATTCCCAAATAGTGCTTAACAATACTATTATATATTTTTTAATCTATCTATTTTTTTTATCTAACATATATATCATCTTCTCTTCTTTGCTTATTGAGACGGAGACAAGTGTGATAAATTCTAGTCAATTTTCTATCCTTCTAAAAAGAAGCTCGGGATAGAGGGAACAAAGATGGAGACAAAACCAAGTTAATTTTGTTTTCCACAAATGTTCCTTTAAATATTTCATAATTTTAATTTTTGTATTTTAGTAATTTTCAAATATTTTATCACACACGCATATCAATATTTTAATTTTTAAGAATATAATTGTATTAAAAGTTTTTTTTTCCATTTCATCAAATTAATATAGAAAAATAAATTGCCTGAAAAACATAATAAATTATTTATACAATTTAATAATTTTTAATAATTAAAATTAAATGAATTAGCATAAATCATTTTCTTATGAATTGAACAAAATTAACTAACCAAAGATTTCTTTATTAAAAAGTACAAGATGAATTTTATTTTTATATAGAATGAGTGAGGATTGGATGATAATAAAACAAAATGTATATTTGTGATGAAATTATTTTGCATTTCTATATCTATGTTAGATTTTAAATTTCTGGTGGGCCGGGTAAATATTTTATGATTAGTTTAATTAATTAATGCATATTATTTAAATATATTGGAAGAAATAATTTAATGACTAAGTAAATTATAATTATTTTTAATATTTTAATAGAAATAAATTGTGATTGTATGATGATTATAAATGTCTTGTTTATTTATATGAGTAAAAAAATTACCAGTTTAAGTTAGTTAAGAAAAAATAGCATTCATTATAAAAATAATAATATCTATTTATTGTTTCAAATATTACAAGTTTAATAATAATACATATTACTATTAAGTGTAAGAAACTTTTAGTAATTTGTTATATCTTGTCTCAGATCAATATAAAAACATTCACTATATCTTATTTATTATTGTCAAACATAAATTTAACTTCGTCTCGTGTTTTGTCTCGTCCATTATCATTGTTTTTTATATCTTAAAATAATAATCAAACACTAATTATAATTATAAGCATTATAAACAAAGTTAGCAGTGTAAAAAACAACACATACAAGTGAAAGTGACATCATGAATCAACACAAAAACTTGTGTGTCTATATATTCTTTTGTGCCGATTCATGATTTCACTTTCACATGTTGTTTGTTCTCTTGTTTTCTTAAAGATAATCAACGTGTTTTCTTAAAGAAACACGTATACGGGACTCGCTGATGAATACAAATGGAGAATTATAGATAAAATAATAATTAGTGGATAAGATAGGTTGTTTTGAAATGATGTTTATTGTCAATATTTCACAACAATTCTAAGTAAAATGCGTTCCCTAAGAAAGAAGATCACAGTAAATATTGCGTAGGTGTAGAAGGCTCACTCGCGCTTCTCCAAAAAATAGACGAAAAATCATATGATTTCCTTCCTGTTTTTGTCAAATCTCATATGGCTACCAGATGACTAGTGACTCCCCAATCAACCTCTATATATGGTCCCAGTTCGTTCCACTCCAAAGCAGCCATCCCTAGATTCTCACATCTGCCTTCTTTCTATCTTGTTGCTGTTCTCTCTAATTTAATGAAGGAGAGGGGCTGAACCTGCCAGCCCCCCTAATTCCACCGCCCTGACTGCAAATCACTCTTCTCTAGCTACTGATCACTTGATCTTCTTCTATATCTTGTTTTCGTTTCCTTTAATGTCTCTTGTGAAAATAGTAGCAATAATCATTAACGATCCAATATCTAAAAGTATGATTTGAAACAAGCTTGAAGCCCCATTTAATTCCATTTTTGTTATTCTTGCCAGGATTTGTATTATACAGGAGCAAGAAAGATAGCCGATGAATTTTCATGTGTACAGGAGTTCAACCGTGATGTGCAAAATTTCAACCAAAAGCTTCAACTATGAGTAATATTTTTTTTAATTAATATGGTTATCCGAGTTAAGTTACGTGTACATGTATTTTAAAATTAACAATTTTATAAATATATAACTCTAAAAAGACTCCAAATCATAATTATATAAAAACAAATCTAAAATTTAAGATTTAATCAGTTCCTATAATTACTATCAACAATTTTACTTCCACGCTTCCTGGTGCTATTTTTACCTACATAAATTCTTACGAAATTGATTCTGAAGATCTTTCAAATCAAGGTAATTGGCCTCGATTTTTTATTTTTTTTGGTCAATGGTTAAAGAGAGGAATTGTTGTTAAATCCCTTGCTACCATTAACTAATTAGGCTTGCTTGCTGGTTTCAAATATAACAATAAGAGTTAAGAGCTGTTGCGACGTACTTTCGGAACCGTCCCGTGTTCATCTCTTCCTAGCCCATGTGACGACAGGAGAGAGTATGTGTACCGGAACGGAGCCCATTTTACTAAAACTTAAGCATGGGCCTTTGGAAAAAGAGCGTATACACGTCTGTCAGATGAGGATGCTAAGCCATACGACACCAGCAAATAAGCTCAGAAAAAGCTTAATGATAATTATCCTCACAATATCCACCATGGCAACCTCTAATGGAAGAGATGATTATCCAAGCAGTATGTGACAATAAAATATAGTGATTGTGCGTAAGAATATTGATGAGACGTGTGTTTTCACTATCTAAATAATAAATTTGTGTAATAAAATATCAGAAGCATGGCAAAAACATTAGGTTATGTTTCTACTTGAAACTTCTCAGCGTTTTGGCAGCAAAATATAGATGCTTCATCTGACGCATGGAAATTTGAATTTATGAATTGCACATGCCGAAAAATTGCTATTAGCATGACATGAATAGCAGAGAATGTTAAATGGTTAGAGTTCAGCTTGATCAGTGGAAATTATATTCCTGAGCCTGCATGTGATGGGATTTAGCATGATGAACCAACAAAATTAGAATTATGATTTTTGGTTTCTATTAACACGGCCAAATTGGTCTCGGATTGTGAGCTCTTGAAGTCCAATTACAAGGCATGATCTTTTCTATGGCCCATTACAAGGCAAGAGGGACTTGTGATATCTGGATGCTATGTTGGAAAATAGACTGCTAGCTCTCTTCTTTACTAGTTAAAATATTGAGAAAGCTAAAAGGAAAATCTCGTTGTCTTATATTTGACTCCTCAAACTGATATCTTGAACCATTTCTGCAACGTCAATTAATGGCTTCAACAAAAGTTCTTGTACAGGTTTTGCTTCGTCATTATCCTCTTTGGCATTTGGTGCTTAGATGCTTCAGCCCCATTGCAAGTTCTATTTGGCTAATGAACTCTGCATGTGGAATCAAGTGCTGCTACCTTTTCAGGAAATGGTTCGTTGTGACTTGTATGTGTGTGTGTGTGTGTGTGTGTGTGTGTATAAGCAAAGTATTACATTGAATCACCAAAATTTGGCCGAAAGGATAAAATACAAATCTGCAGAAACTCAAGTTTAACATATTTATCAAAATAAGGACAATAAGTTCAAGAAACCACAAAACATAAACAACAAATAAAAAAGATGTAGCTTTTGTCTCCACGCCACTAAATTTGTGATCTAAATTTTTAGGACCAGATACCTAGACATTGCAATAACATTACCATGGAACCCATACAATTAGCATCAATAAAAGAAGGATCCAGCGACAGCATTATATGAAAAACCGATCAACAAAAACTATTAGAGGAGATTATAACCATGCAACAAACTCACATATTCTAGAGGCACCTTGATTCTTACTCTTTTCTAGACTTTTATTTAAGATGCAAGTAGCCAGTGCTTACTTGTTCTTTTCTTAGTTTTGTGGATAGCATGGCTGATTCGAAGTGATCTACTGTTCAAATCTGTCAGTTTCTCCTTGGGTTTTGGTAGGATTGCTAGTTAGGCTCAGTGTATTGATGCTCGGTTTGTGTACATTGGAAATGATCTACATTAAAGGTCTACCAAGTTTATTAGTCAATAGAGAATTATGTGGAAGATGCTGAAAAGGGAGCCTCTAAATTGCAACTAAACTATATAAAAATTAAGATTAAACAAACTATGAATATTTATAATTGAATACCAATAGCATTCAAAAATATTTTTAAATAGTAAGCTAAACCAACCTAACAAATAAAAATCAAATTAAATAAATATCCCAAACTTAATTAAAAAATATATAAAAATAACAAGTAAAATAAATAAAATTTTGAAACAAAAACCTTTGTATCTAATTTGAGCTTCAAAAAGACCTCAATCGGTTACAATAAGTTCAACCTCATCTTTACTGCAACAGTATCATAACCATCACCTTTCTGAACATTACTGTAGCTGTTATAATCCAGTTATTCTCAAAAATTTATTTTTTTTTAAAAATAAAAATTAAAAAATAAAATAAAGGCTGGCAATATAGAGAAAACAGATCAAGAAAGACCACAAAAAAAAAGACAAAAATCAAGCTGTAATTTTTGGAGGAAATTCAAGGCCTAATTGTACCCCATTATGCCCAAAAATAGAGAAAAAAAAATACAAATTCAAGGTTAAATTAAATGATTATAGAACGAATTTGCATAAAAATTAAGTCCAATGATATAATTAAATTTTTAATAGACCAATTTGATTTAATCATGGGCCAAATTAAATTTTAATTATGTTTAAGATTAATTTAGGTTTAAATTGAAGGATTTAATTAAGTGCAAGGACTTAATTATACTTTAAATGGGCCAAATTAATTTTATTTGGGGCGTAATTGGTGAAAAATTAAGTTTGGGAGCTTAATTTGGTCTTAATTGAGAAGATTAAAATTTTAAGAGACCAAATTTAATTTTTTCCAAGTTAATTGATTGAAATTAGGGGCCAAATTGCAAGAAAATTGAAGTTTTGGGGTCAATTAGGGGTTAAATTGACAAAATTCGCAGCCAAGGACCAATCTGCAAAAGGCGCCAAAATTGGTGGGTTTAATTGACAAAATCTGGGGGTCAAATTGAAGAAATTGAAAGTTTAATGGTCAATTAGAAGTGAAATTGCATAAATCCGAGACCAAGGACTACACTGTAAAAGGCGCACAAACTTGGGGTTCCAATTGAAGTTTCGGCAAGGGCCTAATTGCATTAAATCAAAGGTTTAGGGTCAATTAGAGGTTCAATTGAAATAATTTGAAAAAACACGGATTAAATTGAAAATCAGTCAAAACTCCTTTATTAAACACGGATTAAATTGAAAATCAGTCAAAACTCCTTTATTAACCCAAAATGGCGCCGTTTCTGCTTAAAAAAAAAAGAGGACTAGATGAGGCGTTGTCTGGTCACTATTAATTGTCTTCCCTGATTTTTGCCCGAAAATGACAGCTCAGGGAGCTACTTTTAAAGTGCATTTAATGCCTCATACGTCCACCAAAATTGACAACTCATGCACCAAAATGGCCACTTGAAACCCCTCCATCCCCGAGTATTATCCGTTCATGCCTATTAACATGACAACTACTCCGGTGACTAGCCTGAAGTAGGCAACTCGGGCAGTCTTGGACTGTTAAATTTGGCAGTTCGAGGTGCACACTTTGAACCAACGGTTGAGATGCTTACCAATCAAACTAAAGGCCAAGATTTGACACCATTAAAGACAAAATGTTCCTCTTCCACCTCCTATAAATAGGGCTGCATCTCATGGCCTGAGAGAAGAGAAAATCAAGTCAAAAAATCGCCAAAAATGAGCTTACGCCTCTGTTTTCTTTTCTAGCCAATGTTGCTCCCTTCCTTCTCTCTCCATCGTCTCTTCACCCCCTGACGACCCCACAGAAGCCTTCCTCCTCCACTAAAAGGCGGCAACGCAGCCTCCCTGCAAACCCAAATCCTCACCAGTGGCAGAACAACCACCGCGACCGCCGGTCACTCTCCCGCTGCAGATTTTCTTCTCCTTCTTTCATCCTGCTCTACCATCGGCCACCGTCTTTGCCACAGCCTCAGCCACCGTCCTCACGTCAGCCGCTCCCCGTCTAGACTAGCAAGGCCTCCATCGGCGTCAAGTAGCGTCATCTCTCTGTTGCTGCCAACCAGGTTTCTGCATGCAGAACGAATTCTCGTTCTACATGCAGCATGATTAATTAGCATGGTTGCTGGGTTGGGCCAGCAACCATGCAGGCCAGGGCAGGACCATTTGGGTCCTGCCTGGCCTAAAAAAAAAGGATATGTTGGGCCGAGATCGGCCTAATCAAAAATTCCTGGGCTTGGTCCAGTTATTTGGGCCGGGCCGGCCCACTTGTTTTAAATGATATTTAATTAAAAAATATATATATATATATATATATTTAAAAAAAAAATCCAAAAAAAATTAAAAAATCCTTGGAAAAAAATTGTGATTTTCTCAAATATTTTTCTAGCAATTTTTCATAATATCAGGTTGTATATTTACACTGTAAAATACAAATCCGGTATTAAAATACCTGGTTTTTTTCAAAATATTTTTTTAAAAAATATATTTTGTTTTAATGCATACGGCAAATCCTAAAAATTTTCCAAGCATATTTTCATTAAAATATTACATCTTTCTTATGTTTTAAAAATCTAAAAAATGGATATCATAATCAATTTATGATCATCCATTAGGGTTTGGTCAAAATATCAAAAACCTTTTTCCAATCTTTTTTTTATGATCCATGATTAGTACTTAAAAGTGCATTTTTATCAAGGTTTTATATCATCATTTTGCACTTGAAGTATCAATAACTCCTTAACTAAAGCATGTTTTATAATAACATATCTAATAATATAAGATACCTTTAA
>Ga0325403_1002676_pt1 | contig 15885 bp, 10 predicted proteins | sample PopdelMetagenome_19_FD_205665 | JGI IMG/M metagenome (GOLD analysis project Ga0325403, IMG submission 205665) | Populus deltoides microbial communities from Bellville, Georgia, United States - Xylem-PdKOR-R4 | ecosystem: Host-associated > Plants > Phyllosphere > Stem > Wood/Secondary xylem...
ACTACATAAAGATTTTTCTTTGAGAAACATTACTATTTAATTGAAAAACTTAAAAGATAGATATACAAATTTATAGAGATAATCCAGAGATTATTTGATCTTGGGTAGCACATCAAGTGCAAATGCATATATTTCTTTTCCTAACTCTAATTGTTTTTCTTTTCTCATAAATTAGTGGAGGTAACCTCTAGCGATCAATCGTTCTATGTTTGTTTAGTACATCGCACTCATTAGTGTCATGCTTGTTGTCACGGTGAAAAAGATAAAACCATATTAGGATTCCTCATGTTCGCATTGTTTTTTTTATAGGAGGAGGATATCACAGAAATTCTTTCTTTTAGATAGCAACACCTCAATTCGTGTGATGGTCAGAGATGTAGTCATGAGCTTGAAAAATGTCAGGAAATTATGAATGTGCCTATTGGTGCTTCTTTTGGATGCTCTTCTTGAAGATTAATGTCATGGTGGAGACTTTGCTCGTGCGTGGAAACATGAGTGGCCTTGTTTGGTCACATTAGCTTCTTCCACCCTGATATAATTTCTATTGCGTGTTTGACACTGAGAAGATTTTTATTAGGGAGGGTATATAACATTTCCTGTAGGACAAAGTTATATGCTCTACTAGTTAGAGCTTTTATAGCTATTGGTTTAAGAAGTCTTTCCATATTGAGCATCTCTTTGTTGAATCGTTAAAGATAGGCTTTAGTGCTTTCATCTTCTCATTGTGTGATTACGAAGATCTGTGTGGTGCTTTTTTTAACGGAAATGCTTATGCTAAAGAAATAAATTAGTTGGGAGTTAAGATTATAAAAGTATAGAATAGAGTTTGGCTCTAGCTTGTGATATCATGCATGTGCAAATCTACTAAATGTTGTTAAAAGAATTTTGCACATAGCATTAATGTCTTGTGTGACAAGCTCTAGGATGCTTATCATATTTTGTATATGCTCTCAAGGGTTTTATGAGTCCCTTATAGTTTTCTAGGTTAGCTTTTATAGAAACATGGTCGTTAAAGAGTTGAGTGTACAGGATTTTATGACAAAGTAGAGATTATTTGACTAGGTTGTGTTCAAGAGATCATAAAGTCATGGATCTCATCTCACGCCTAGGTTTTTTTCTAGTATATAAGGGGGACTCAGATGAAGATTGATGGTGACTAGATTGTTTTGAGCATCTCGTGTGGGAACGAAGTGTGTATTTTTTAGTGTAAAAGTAAAAGTGTTACTCATTTGCATGTCATTATGCCATGTCTTTTCAAGGAATCGAAGTTGTCTTTTTACACTTGGTGCACATATGGGAGTTTGTTGTTGAGTAAGAAGAAAAGTGTGAAGATGCAATTGCATAGTCACAACAACATCATTGAGTATATGCACCTGATGAGAGATATGTTGGAGACTTGAGGGAGTTGGAGTCCCTATGCGAAGATTAGTCACTCTACCCTATATTAGAGTCTCGTCAACCATGAAAAGATTTTTGGTAAAAGGTAAAAAGGAATGAACTGGATTTTTATTCAAGTTCTTATAGATAGCGTTGTTGATGAAGTCGTGAAAAAACTTCACACAAAAATAGGCTTTCCCTAGCTGTGTTATGAGCTTCTAGAGTATTGGCCTAGGTTTCTCCTGTAAACCAATCTCTCGTTCCAAGAGCGACGCTCTGAAACTTAAATCAATAAATGTATATAAAAGATAATAACTTAGAAAAGAATAAAATAAAATAAAAGTACATAGTGTGCGTATTTGGGTATAGTTGGTGTCGCCCGTCCCCACGCAACGTCGGTTGGTAATTTTTGTTTATTTGCTTGATTTGGTTCTTTGGGAGTCGCCACCTAGTATTTAATTAAAGGTTACTAGAAAACCCAGATGTATTGATCTTTGTCGGAGATTCACGAGTAAAGAACTGGTTGTGGCTATAGAAAGTAATAGAACCCCTAGCGCACCCTACCTGAGGTAAGCTGCTTCGTAATTTTGATGTGATTTAAAAATTTAAACATATTAGCCAAATTCTTAAGACTTTAATAAATCAGTTATTAAATCCCAAAATATAAGCAGAAACATGTTCTTGCATTTTCATGAGACATACAACATGATTTTACTTGTCCTTATGATATTTAACCATATACAAATTAAAATATTTAATTCTTTTTCCTTTCTTTTTCATTTTATAATTCAATAATATACATAAAAGAAAGTACAATCACGCACACCTATCCATTCTCATTATATTTTTTTCATACACCCACATTTACAAAATAATATAAATTAAACAAAAAAAACTAATAGTAATTTAAATACATGTTCCAGCATGTAAAAATTACAAAACAAACCCCTAAAAATCCAGGAATTGTAGAGGAGGCCTTCTGGAACAGTGGTGGCGCGTCTTCTCCACACACCACCGCGACTGGCAGCGTATGGGTTCACGCGCCGCCATGAAATCCAGAGAGCGGGGGAGATCTGTAATTGCTTCCTCCTTTCTTCACCTTCCTGTCGGCTGTGAGCACCGTCGTTACCTGCAAAACACCCAAAAACACAACAAGCAAGTCTGTTTTAGCTTTTCTTTCTTTGTTTTCAGATCAGCTTCTCTTCCTTCCCCTTTTTTAGATCTGCTTCTCTCTCTCTTCCTTAAGATCTGCCAAATCTGGAGTGGAGTGTTGCACGCGCCGCCAACAGACTAGGCGTGTGGATGGCTGGATCGGCAACTTCCCTCCTCCCATTTCATTTCTACAACGGCGGTGTCGTCCACCACTGTCATGGTTGTGAAATCGGCGTCCATCCAAGTTTCAATTTTTTGCCCCTTCTTTACTATCCTTTGTCCTCCCTTCTTATTTCTTCATTCTCTTTGTAATGAGCTGCAGTTAGCAGCGCAGAGAAAATGATAGTGAGGGGACTAGTTTTGGGAGAAATAGGGAAAAGCTACCGTTGTTGGAGGTTGATGTGGGTTTAATGGGGTTCTCTCTTTTTTTCTTTTTTTTGCCAAATGAGAGGGGAATGGCTATGTGTGGCTTTTCAGTTCCGGATGTTAAAACGGCGATGGGGAGGAGAGTGATGGGGTCTATTCTATAGGGAAGATGGGGATGAGTGTTCACGATGGCTGAAGTTTCAGCTGGCTTCGGGTTGGTCAGGAGAGAACAGAAAAGATTGAGATGACGATGGGGAAATGGCTCTTTTGCTCTTGGTCAAGGGAGGGGGGCGGCGGCTTGTCTTCTTTTTGCTAAGGTCCGAGGGGTAACCGAGAGCAGGTGAAGAAATCAAGAGCCAAAGGGGTGGCGGCTCCCCCCCGTGATGAAGAAAAGATTGGGTTTTTTAGGTTTTTTTTTTTTAGGGTTTTTCTCTTGCTCTCTATTGTTCCCCCCTCTGTATTAAAAATTTTCACTTCTCTTTATAGATAACAAAATTTGTTATTTTTAATTGCTTGGTCCCTAAGCAACCCAAAAAACAAATTGGTCTCTCAACTTTTTCTTTTCATATTTAATCCCTTGTAAATTTTGATTTTTTTGTATTTTTGAATTTTTTTAAAAAAAAAAGCAATATCAACGTCGACTCAACAAGGAAAATAAGTTATTGTAAAATTAACACGTTAAAAGTTGAACGCGTTCAAAATACATTTGAAAATTTAAATTCTTTTGAGATGACGTTGAAAATGCTAAAAACGATACAAATATACCAAAAATATATTTTTTATTTTTTCTGAAAATTTATTAAAAACATGGGTCAAAAATTAGGTAGCAATAGATGCCCCTCTTTACAATACTTACGAAGCAAAAATTCCTCAATGTTTTGCATAGTAAGCTTATAAAGAAAACAAAAGGTCTTCCTAGCTTACTGAGTGATCCATTCAGCCAAGGACTTCGCTTTTTAAAAGAAAATGGTCTCATTATTTTGGATGACCTACCCCTTTTGAAGAAAAGTGGTCTATTTTCACGGCGACCTGCCCACACACTCACACTAGTCTATTTTCACGGGCGACCGTCCACACATACTTACCGTGGTCTATTTTCAGGGGTGACCTGCCCACACATACTCATTATGGTCTATTTTTAGAGGCGACCAGCCCAAGCACACTTACCCTAGTCTATTTTCACGGGCGACCTGCCCTTTTGATTAGGTTAACCTGAGATCCCATCTAGCGATCTCCTTTAACCAGAACCAAAATTGGTGTGTAGCCTGGTTAACCTGAAATCCCATCTGGCGACTCCCTTTAACCAAAGCTAAATTTTGTGTGTGGTCGGGTTAACTTGAGATCCTATATGGCGATCTCCTTTAACCAGAACTAAAAGTCAGTGTATAGCTCGGTCAACCTGAAATCCCATTTGACGATTCCCTTTAACCAAAGCTAAACTCTGTGTGTGGTTGGGTTAACCTGAGATCCCATCTGGCGATCTTCTTTAACCAGAACCGATACAAAGATGTATGTGTGGTCTCATTGTGATAGGTGACCTACTTAGAAAAAATGATGGTCTCATTGTGATGGATGACCTACCTAAATGCAAGATGGTCTCATTATGATGGGTGACCTACCCAGATGGAAGATGATGGTCTCATTATGACGGGTGACCTACCCATATGCAAGATGGTCTCATTATGACAGGTGACCTACCCATATGCAAGATGATGGTCTCATTATGATGGGTGACCTACCTAAAGAAAAAAATAATGGTCTCATTGTGATGAGTGACCTACCCAAATGGAAGATGATGGTCTCATTATGATGGGTGACCTACCCAAAGAAGAAAAAATAATGGAAGATGGTCTCATTATGATGGGTGACCTATCCAGAAAGAAGATGATGGTCTCATTATGATGGGTGACCTACCTATATGATGGTCTCATTATAATGAGTGACCTACCTAAATAAAAAAATGATGGAAGGTGGTCTCATTGTTATGGGTGACCTACCTAAATGGAAAGATGTGACTTACCTGGCAAAAAGACTTGGCAGGCGAAGTCTTGACAAGATAAGGCTGACAAACGGCGCTTTCTGATTGTAGGGTTGACTTAAAGACTCCTCTTGATGACAGGGTTAATCTCCTCGTTTCTTTAAGATTCTCCTACTGACAGGGTTCATCTCATTCTCTTCTTGTTCCAGGATCTAAACCGATTCTTTGTTATCATCAACTCAATGATTCTTTCTTTGTCCACAATTTTGATGGACTTCATTGAGGATCTTTCTGTAACAAATCACAAGTATGTGTAATGCTTTGAGGTTAGATGACATGCATACATATTTACCTGATTTGAAATATAGGTCCCCCCCTTTTTTATATTCCATCATCGTAGGGTGCCTTTATTTGCATTCCAAACTCTTCTTTGTTCTTTCAATGTACTGGCTCATTCGTGTGCTAGTCATCCACTTAACTGTAAGTGTAGTACCCATCCTGGACTTGTCCACGATGAGTACTGCTCTCGCTGTTTATCAAGCTTGACAATGCCCCCAAGTGTGGTGTTGCTTGATTCATCATGAAGGATTTTATCTCCTAGTTTCTTTTGAGAATTGTTCTTTGATTGATTGTGTGTATTGTGCCAACACCCATCAAGATTTTCAATCAATCATGAACTTGCCTCCAGTTGAAACATACCCTTCAAATAAATACGGTCACCATCCTTCATGGAACTACCAAGTCATCCAGACATGGATCTCATACTGTACAGTAAAAGGCTCATCGTTGTCAGTTCAATGTTCTTCTCCATGGATTACTCTCAGCTTGTCAAATCAGATCGTGAAAAGAAATGCATTGGAATTATCACTAATGTTCAATTTATCACCCATATTCATGTAGTGAAGTGCGCCTTCGAGTTTCAAAACAGATGGTCCCATAGTCAATCTTGGTGGGTGCATCCTTCCAACATTCATTCAAATGCAACTATATGATAACATCGTTCAAAAGTCATAGCCATGTTGGAGATGATAAACCAAGATGAAGATATAAAGATATCCTTTAAGTGCAACGCTGCTCATCAATTAATGCTGGGATTGTCTTTGAACAACATTGCCCCCAATATGATATGAATGTTGTTTGTTTTCCTTCTCAGGGTTCACTGTATTGCCCCCAAGTGGTCAACTTTTCAAAGAGTGTCGAGAAGTGTAGATGTTATTTCTATCAAGAATTTTGCAAACTCAATCGATGTTTTTGTTTGACAACATTTCTTGCTTTGGAATCAAATCTCATATTTCAAAGATCATGTCTATTTATGTCTAATTATTGAAATGAAATTAGAGAGATGTCAGTTTTTTAAAAGTATTTTTGAAATTTAAGCTTCTTTGGTCAAAGACCCAACACACACTATTCAATGTAGTCATTTGATTGTCTTGTATTTTAAAAAACAGAAATGACCCGTTGTAAGATTAAAACTGCTTTTTTCATGGTTCTTTGTGTCAATTTTAATCTTTGATCTTGAGTATATCATTTGATGGTCTATGAATAAGGTGACATTCTGTGAATTTCAGGGAAACAAAAGGCTCAAGTCAAAACTTGAGGATTCATCAAGAAAGATTGTTTCCTTTTTTAGCACCAATTTTATCAGCATGCATAATAACCAGTAGCTTAATTCATGAAACCACGACTCTTATGGAAAAGCTCTTCAAGTTTTGAGATCGCCATTATCGATTCAGATTGCTTACTTGATTAAAAAAAGGGCTTTTTAAAGCACGTAATCCAGGCTATGGTTCATGACTTATGAAAGAAAGGAAAATTCAGGATCAAAAGGTGTTTGAGGGTTTCAAAGACCTAGGATCAACATCAATTACTCATCAATCTTTTTTCCTCTCGTTGTCTTTGTAAAGAAAGTGACATATAACCTTGTTGATCTCAAAGATTAGATTTGTCTTAACATAGGACATAATGCATATTCAACTTTTTCTTTGATGAATAATTAATCTAATCTTTTGAAGACACTAAAGGCTTTATCATAGACACACCAAAAGACATGAAGCTCGATTTTTTTTTTACTTTGGCATTTGTTGTCTTTCTTCAATTGAAACCTTTTTTTTTTTTTGCTTTTACATAGCCTTCCTCAAAGTTTTCTTGGATGGCCCTTAATCTATGGCTTTTCTTCTTCTAGCCCTTTCTCAATCATTGGACTTTTGTTCTAAGCCTTTCTTTTATCCATTAATTCTATTAATGTTTTCACAATATCTCTCATTTGCCCCTAGTGTAGGGTATGATCCTAGTCAAGGTTTCTTTTTAAAAGAAAATATTTTACTAGGCTCAAAATGGGACTTCAAGGGATAATATTTCAAAAAATATGAAAGGATAAAAAAAATGGCCTTTTCTCATTTCAAGCAAGGTCGGTTAGAACCGTTAAATTTTGACCCCATCCAGTGTAATGGTTGGGACTTGTAAGAGTCAATGATTCAGGAGTCCATAGCTACCGAATCCACTACATGTTATTATGCATACTGTTGAAACTTAGCTACATGGTGGGTGGTTCAGTTTCATGTATGAGTGTAAAATTGTTTGGTCACCTAATAACATTTTAACAAGCATCGAGTCATTTCTGCAATCAAAATACTTTTAATCTTCAGGATTGATTAATCTTAATCGCATGTTGGAGCTTGATCAAAATATTTTGTCAAAATAACCTTTGAAAGAAACATCTCATGCTTTCAGAACAATAAAGAGACAAAGAAAAGACATGTTTCGTTAAAGGATGAGATGTGATCCCAAAACAAAATGCAGAATGACAAAATCCATAACAAAATGATTGACAATTCAGCACCATTCTTGGATCAATTTTTCTGGCAATATCCATGATTCGCCAAGCAATTTCGATCACTAAACATTTTGAGGATGTTCCGTGACAATATGACCAATAACACCCTCCTTCACAGACTCTACTCGTCTCTTGCTCACCAACTTCCGGACTCGATTCTTCAAATTCTTAGAACTGTTCAACTAAGATGGTTCAGGACCCTACCATGATATTCACATCTCTTGTCCGGATTATACCACCTAGGAAACGATGGTTGCATAAGATTTGACAGAGTCGGGGCAACAAGTTTGGAATCTGGCAGATGTTGTTAGGTAAACTTGAGTGGCAAAGATATGTCAATTTTGGCAAAGACATTTGAGTATTTGATGCTTGAGCGAGACTTGACTAGACCACATAAATATGGTTTCCCACCTTCAAACTCATCTCCTTATTCATCTCTCATCATTGTTCTGGAATCCATGACAGAACCTTCAATATTTCCCCTCTTCATATCTTATTGGCTAGGTAATCTTGGCAGCACACAGAAACATGCAGCACTGTCACTGCGGATGTGTGAGATCACGCATTGTCTTTATTAGAGGAGAACCTGTTGAATCTGAAATTCCTGTATTTCCTCTTTGATTCCTCACTGACGGTGCAGCAAACAAACACCTGTAGAGGAATTATGCTTTGTTAAAGTTCAATATTTGCTCTTGTTTTTCAAATCAGTTCTGTCTCTTCTCCATACTTCTTCCTTTTCATACTGACACTAGCGGGAGAAATTATAGCTGATCTGAAACTACTACGCCCCCTCTTGGATTTCCCACTTGCAGAGCCACAAACAGATTTCTATAAAGAGAGCTCTGCCACTTTAAAGTTCAATGTCTGCTTTTATTTTTTCATATCAGCACCGATGCTGCTGGATCAGAATGGTGTTCACAATAGAGATGGTTGGAAAGAAGGCCAATGCACCAGGCACAGAAAAGCTAGCAGCTTTTGGGTGCTCTTGGAAGATAGAAGGCTTTGAACGACTATCAGTGCAGTTGAACAAGAACAAGGGTTGTCATTAGTTAATGACTGAAGGCATTGCTGTCATTATTCATGACTGAAAATGAGAGGTGCAGCTTCAATGGGACATGGACAAGCAGTGTTCCCATAGAAGACTGTGCAGGCATTCCCTTTCCATTTGATGCTCAATGCTTGTTCAGGCAGATCTGAGTCTAGCTACTTCACCTTTAATGCTCTCAACTTTCTTTTGACAATGAGCCTCTCTCTGACCCCTTTCTTCATTTCCCATCATCTTTTTTCAATCAGGTGTAGCAAAGCTTATTTAGGGGACCCTACTTTCAACCTGGTGCATGCATGATAAATGTATGACATGTAATCTATATGATGAACTTGCCCTTCGAGAGGTGATATATGGTCATAACTCTTGCATGATGAACAAGAATTTTTATTCTTGCTCAAACTTTACAATAGAAATTTCTTGAGTGATGACCATTATATCCCCCGTAAGTCCTGAATTCAAGATGCTTCAAAAAGGGCTTGCTCAGATGTAAAACAATGTGTATAGAGCATACATCCTAAAGGCAGGTTCTAATCTTTTTAAGTGAGACAAAGGGTAAGTTTACTACTTGGTCTCTAAAAAGGGTCTCTCGTTGTCCTAATGATCACCCTCTTGAAGGCAATATGGGGGCCCAGTAGGCAATGGGTTGGCACGCGAACCAATCATTACCAATCTAAGCACTCAACGAAGAATTAGGGTTTACACAAACTTAAACCTTGACTAAAAGTCGTAAGGTAAGCTGCTAGTCCCCCACCTAACCTGAAGCTCGTGTGTGCTTTCAAAAACTAAAACATGTGATGCATGAGCAAATTCTATACAATGCATGAAATAAAAAATAAAACAAAACAAAACACAAAAAAAAAAACTTGAACACATCAAAACACAAAGCTTAGTCTGATAATGTCGAAAACAATACCTTCCCCAGCGGAGTCGTCATTCTGTCACACGTCCCCACGCGGCATCGGTTGGTATTTTTGTTTATTTGCTTGATTTGGTTCTTTGGGAGTCGCCACCTTGTATTTAATTAAAGCTTACTAGAAAACCCGGATGTACTGATCTTTGTCAGAGATTCACGGGTAAGGAACTGGTTGTGGCTAGGGAAGGTAATAGCACCCCTAGCGCACCCTACCTGAGGTAAGTTGTTTCGTGATTTTGATGTGATTTAAAAATTTAAACATATCAGCCAAATTCTTAAGGCTTTAATAAATCAGTTATTAAATCCCAAAATATATGCAGAAACATATTCTTGCATTTTCATGAGACATACAACATGATTTTATTTGTCCTTAGGATATTTAACCATATACAAATTAAAATATTTAATTCTTTTTCCTTTCTTTTTCATTTTATAATTCAAAAATATATATATAAGAAAGTACAATCACGTATACCCACATTTACAAAATAATATAAATTAAACAAAAAAACTAACAGTAATTTAAATACATGTTCCAGCATGTAAAAATTACAAAACAAACCCTTAAAAATCCAGGAATTATAGAGGAGGCCTTCTGGAACTGCAAGGAAAATGGTGGCGCGTCTTCTCCACGCGCCATCGTGACTGGCGGCACATGGGTTCACGCGCCGCCACAAAATCCAGAGAGTGGGGGAGATTCGTAATGGCTTCCCCCTTTCTTCTCCTTCCTGTATTCGTAATGGCTTCCTCCTTTCTTCTCCTTCCTGTCGGTTGTGAGCACCGTCGTTACCTGCAAAACACCTAAAAACGCAACAAGCAAGTCTGTTTTAGCTTTTCTTTCTTTGTTTTCAGATCGGCTTCTCTTCCTTCCATTTTTTTTTAGATCTGATTCTCTCTCTCTTCCTTAAGATCTGCCAAATCTGGAGTCGGGCGTTGCACGCGCCGCCAACAGACCAGGGGTGTGGATGGCCAAATCAGCAACTTCCCTCCTCCCATTTCATTTCTACAACGGCGGTGTCGTCCACCACTACCATGGTTGTGAAATCGGCGCTCATCCAAGTTTCAGTTTTCTGCCCCTTGTTTACTATCCTTTGGCCTCCCTTCTTATTTCTTCATTTTCTTTGTAATGAGCTGCAGTTAGCAGCGCAGAGGAAGTGATAGTGAGGGGACTAGTTTTGGGAGAAGTGGGGAGAAGTTGTCGTTGTTGGAGGTTGATGTGGGTTTAATAGGGTTCTCTTGTTTTTTTTTTTTTTGGCCAAATGAGAGGGGAATGGCTATGTGTGGCTTTTGATTCTTGATGTTAAAATGGCGATGAGGAGGAGAGTGATGGGGTCTGTTCTATAGGGAAGATGGGGATGAGCGTTCATGATGGCTGAAGTTTCAGCCGGCTTTGGGTTGGTTAGGAGAGAACAGAAAAGATGGAGATGATGATGGGGAAATGGCTCTTTTGCTCTTAGTCAAGGGAGGGGGCGGCGGCTTGTCTTCTTTTTGCTAAGGTCTAGGGGTAACCGAGAGCGGGTGAAGAAATCAAGAGCCAAAGGGGTGGCGGCTTCCCCCCGTGATGAAGAAAAGATTGGGTTTTTTAGTTTTTTTTAGGATTTTTCTCTTGCTCTCTACTATTCCCCCTCTGTATTAAAAATTTTCACTTCTCTTTATAGATAACAAAATTTGTTATTTTTAATTGCTTGGTCCCCAAGCAACCTAAAAAACAAATTGGTCTCTCAACTTTTTCTTTTCATATTTGATCCCTTGTAAATTTTGATTTTTTTTGTATTTTTGAATTTTTTTAAAAAATAAAAAGCAATATCAACGTCGACTCAACAAGGAAAATTAGTGATTGTAAAATTAACGCGTTAAAAATTGAACGCATTCAAAATACATTTGATCGATAGTCGAGCTTTGTCTTCCCTTCTTGAATTTTGATACTTTATGTTCTCTTTTCATGTTTGGGCCTTTTTTTTCAAGTATAAAGGCTCTTTACTTGGCAAAACTCATTCGTCAAGCAATCAAGGTCACCTCAGATTCTTAAACGAGTTTAAGATCTAATCTAAACTCTTGAATTAAAAATAAAAGCTTTGTACTCTTTTTTTCACCCTATGACCTTTATCATCATTCTTGGTTTTTTAGTGAAAGCAAGGCAATAACTTGTTAATGTTTTTCACTAAAAAGCTCCTAAAAATTTGACCAAATTAACATCTATTGATAGTTATATCTTTCACCCTCGCACCACCTCCCCTAAGAACTAATTAGTTTAGGCCTTAATTTGAAGCATCCTTAAAAGTAACTTTTCTAATTATTTTGGAACAACGAAGTATAAACAACGAAGTATAAACACCAAAGTATATGCTACTAAATTTTGTAATTGAATTGGCCTTATAAAACAAATGGCTTTTGATGATGTGATTATTCCAGAACATCGATCTTCTCTATGCTTTTCTCCACATTGTAATAATGATCATAAAAGTTTCATGGGCCTATATTATATACTTGATTGACAAGAGAAAGGTCAAATAAAGCACCAAACTTGACTTGCAAAGTGGAATCTAATAACTTAAAGGATCTTGAGATTTGTATTTAAAAACCTAGAACATGTTTTTGAAAAGAAACAATAATGGATTGACATATACAATATACTTAGGTGCTTTTAACTATTATCGCCCAAAACATATTTACCAAGCACTATTTGAATATTAGTGTCTTGGTAAGAATATATTCTTAAGGTGAAATAGGGATCTCATTTTAGGAAATACACAACATTAATAACCTATCTATCATAGGAGAGTATTATAAAAAGTTTATCAGTAGTTTTAAGGAGTTTTCATATGTTAAAAATGAATTATCTTTGCCTAAGACTTGTCTATACGTATTTCAAGCTTTTTCTTTAATTACACAAGAAAATAATTCTAATAAGATTTGTCAAATAGACTGGCTCAATTTTTGGTGTTTATGGGAGTTATTTACACCAAATCCTCATTTATCATAAGAGTATAAATTTATTTCAAAGCCAAGATTTTATGCTTCTGGGAAGAAAATGGAGTCTTGTGTCATAAAAACATTTTTCAAAGTGCTTATTACAATACAAAAGGCTTGCAATGGTATATATATATATAAAAAAAAGGAATATCTATTCACTTATTTAGATATTGATTTGAAACTCGTTGCTTATTATTTCTTTAGCGCTTTTTTTATTCATGTTTTCCTGAAATAAAGATTTCATTCATTTTTATGCATTTAAAATTGCCTAAAAAATAGCAGCAGGTGTCACACACACACTTCTTTTTTTACTTCTTTCAAAGGTATTGCTTCTACTTATTTGAAGAAGTAGTCAATCATTGTCGAGATGCAATCTTAAAATGTAAAGGATTTAATGGTTAGCGAATAAAGTTAATGTGAAATTAGTGGGCATGACACCTTATTGCAAAGTCCATACAATCCTTTGCCATACTTGGCCAATGATACCCCTTTTTTTAATGCAAAAATAAAGTTTAGACCCAAATCCATATGCATGATAAACTTCAAAATAAGCCTGTTATAGGATTTGAGTTGTTTTTTCTCCATCCAATCATCTAAGAAGAACACCATTAAATAATTACCTATAAAGAATTTATTTATAGTAGATAAACTAAGATGCTCATCTGTAAATATTTATCTTATATCGTTGATCATCATGTAATTTTTCAAACTCTAGGTAATCAATTATTGATTGGCTTAAATCTTCCTTATCAACCTAGCAACAAAAATATTATTGCTTATAGTATTTTCCAAATAAAGTTGCGGGATTGTTCATATTTTGGTATATTAGTATAAAGGTTACCTCATGCTTAAAATATGCTAACATTATTGCTAGGTTTGTCAATGCATTGATTTATTGATTTTGGATTCTTAGGACATGCTCAATGCTTACATAGCATCAATTAAGAAGCATATTTTTTTATATGGAATAAGATTTTTATCTTTTGAATATCATACTTTTCTAAAAGTTGATTGGCAAAAAAAACTTTAGGTCTTTATAAACATATAGCCAGTAAATTTTCATCTCTAGTGTTATTTCTAAACCAATGATCAAGGCTCGATACTCTTCTATGCTATTTGAACATTATTTTATCAATGTAAAGGAGAATGGTATGACCTCATCATATGGAGTTAGGAACACTACTCTTGTACTTAAGCCATATTTTTTGAACACTTTATAAAAAAACAACTTCTTAGATGACATGAAATTTACAAGAAAGATTTCTTCATCAAGAAAATCTTAAGAAAGCTACAAAGTTACTAGAATAAAATGAATAGTGAATCAAAGAATAAGATGGACAGGAAATCAATATGAACCTAAAATACCCTTAATTAAAAGGATATTAAACTAAAATCCAACGTATTAAACTACAAATTATTTAAACATTGAATTGTGCTTGTAAAATTTTGATGTCTATATTATGGTATTTGTCACTTGCATTGTTATATAGGAATATCTATGTTATCTTTTTTCTAAATTTTTTTATGTGCTTTTAATAAATTTAAGTTGTTGGATTCTTTCTATTTCTTTGATCGAGAATATGATTTTTTAAATATACAAATTTACTTTCATATACAACTTTTAGGTTATATGTTGATTAGATTTTCTTTCCTTGAATTGATCAAAATACAAGTTTATCTGGTATATAGAACTGTTTAATAAATGTATTTGAATTTTTCATTTAATTTCTGATTGTGTATGTGTGCCTTGCTACATAAGTATGGACTTTTTATAGTTTTAGGGTTGGTACTTATAAAATTTTATCAATTAAGTGTTTGGTTAATTATTGATTTTTTTCCTTTAAGTGTCCACTTAACATCGTTTTATGGATCATAATTAATTAGGTAAAAAAATATAATAAATAATAATAAATAACATTATAGGATTTTGATGAAGTTTGGCATACATTTATATTATTTTAGGTAATCATACCAAATATTTCAAAAACAATTATTAAGGAATGAATACATATATAGTTAATATAAAGCCATAATTGGGAACTCACATAACAAGTTAAGTTTTTTTATTAAGATGGTTCGTTAATAATCAAAACCTCAATGATCAAGTGATCAATAGTTCGAATCTCACCAATCTTATAATGAGCCTATGCAAAATTTAAATCTAAAGAGTTTTTTTTAAAAGGTATGTTAGAAAATTAATATAAAATTATTTTTGAAATCTTAGCTAACATTTCAATTTTTCGGGTTTAGAAGATTCTCTACATATATCAAGTTGTACAACATGTATAATTAATTTGTATTTATAATTATTCATTTTTTTAAAATTATCATTTTTTTTCCTTTTGAAATTAGAGGTAAAGATTTGTTTGGTTTGTAAGAAGTTGATTGAGAATGTTTTTTATTCTTTTTTTAATTGAATATTTTTTCTCAATTTTCTCTTTCAATATTTTATTGATTGATGTTTTTTTTATATTCTTAGATCAATTAAAAATATATTTTAGATATTATTTTATTAAGTTTTAACTTTGTTATCAAGTAAGATTATAAAATTATTTTTCAGAATATTGGCACGCATTTATTTTTTGGAGGCCATCATGATCAATGTTTTTTGTTTAATTCAATTTATTAACTATTATAAAATGAACTTATTAAACCCTTGTAAAAAGTAAAAATAATCTAAATCACAATATAGTGTAAACCATCAAGTAGATATAATATATTGTTATCATTGATCTTGTTTATTTTTCTTATTTTCTTGTGTATCTTGCCCTTATATTGGTCTTCATACAACAAATTACTAATAAAATATCACGTGGAAGATCAAAATAGGATAGCTACTAGTGGATTTGAAGAAGAAAAAAGAGTCAACTATATGTCCACTTCTAAAATAGTCCTTAATTATTTCTCCTCAATTTTAATTTAATAAAATAAATATCTTTATAAAAAAACAAGAAAATAAAGCAAAAAAATCCATATATATATATATATATATATATATATATATATATATATGTATATGTATGTGTGTATGTCAAAAAAAATAGAAAAAATTGAAAAATCTCATTGGGTATCAATTATAAAAGATAAAAACAAAAAAGGAATCAATTATAAAAGAATAAAAAAAAAAGGTTGGCAGAAAGAAAATAATCTCTAGGTGACTTATAATATAATATACTAGCAACTTGGCCAATTAAAAAATAAAAAAAGAAGAGGAAAGGTTCTCCCCCACATGTTCGATAAAGTAG
>Ga0325403_1002677_pt1 | contig 15878 bp, 7 predicted proteins | sample PopdelMetagenome_19_FD_205665 | JGI IMG/M metagenome (GOLD analysis project Ga0325403, IMG submission 205665) | Populus deltoides microbial communities from Bellville, Georgia, United States - Xylem-PdKOR-R4 | ecosystem: Host-associated > Plants > Phyllosphere > Stem > Wood/Secondary xylem...
TTATAAGATCTGATTTTATTCCGTAAATTATCGAATTAAAAAATATATTATCAAGTTACATGTAATTAATGCTGAAAACTTGCAAAGGATTGCAATTTGAGAGTGTCTTCTTCTAATTATAAGAATATTAGTTTGAGAAGACACTCATGATCAAGTAAATGTTTGCACTCAAAAAGACCTTATTTTAAGGAGAGTTGTTTATTGGTAAGTTGGGTATTTAAGAATATTAGTTCAAGGAAGAGAATGTTAGATATTGGTTGGAATCCTAGTTTAAATAGGAATGCTTGATTGAAAAATAAAAACAAAAAAATTTGTATTAGACTCATTAAAAAGAATATTTTTTAATTAGATATTAGAATCCTTGTTATGTTATGATAGTTAGAAATTATAATATCCGTATGAATATAAAGATCTATGTATGCAAAATTAAAGAGTATTGAATACTAATGAATAAAAACACGTGAGGTTCAAATACTTGTGTGTTTTACAGGCTTTCTGAAACCTTATGAATCAAGTTCAATTCACATGGTTAAATCAATTTTTGTATTTAAAATCTTTTTAAGGATATTTATTTGAATTTAAAATCGAATTCAATTTATAAAAATTGTGTAGAAGTAAATAATATTCCAAAAAATATCTATATTTTAACAAATATATATTTTTCAATAAATATTTAATAAACAATTAATATGAGATAATTAAGTTTATTTATATCTTTTTAAAATGTCTATATTTTTGTAATTTTAAATAAATATAAGGTCCTTGTAACAAAATATGAAGAAGATTTGTATAACAAAAATAATCTCTAAATCAAGAGCAGTTAAAGATTATTAATTCAATTTATTTCCACAAGTATTTCAAACAGTGTAATTAAATTTAATTATATGATTTAGCATTTTATTTTAAATATAAAAATTATAATATGTTATAATTGAATTCAAATTTATTTATAAATTGAATTAAATTCAACATATAATTTAATTTTAATTAATAAGCTGTTAGTTTTCAACATACAGTAATTGTAGCTTAGTTAAATCCATGTGTGTTTAATCGTATAGACTATGGAAAAAGTATTTTTAACATAAATAATTGAGGAATCATTTGATTAGACATCATCAATCAGGACCACAGGATTACCAAGAATTCTCAATTCGTTAACAATTCTCCTCAATCCTCCTTCTCAATCGTTCCCCACCCAGTGGACAATGCTAGACATATTTGCCAAGGGAAGAAACATGCCATCCTTTGAAGAGGGGACATCTTAAGATTTCTTATAAACTTTAGAAATGAATTGAAATTTAGATTTCAGATGAAGCTGAGACTCTGTATAAACCTTACGGAAACAAATTGATATTTAATTTGGTTCGAATAACAATGCACATTTTCTCTTTCAATCTGACCTTTTGATTTATTCTGTTTATTATTCTAACTCATTCATCTATTATTCAGCTGGATATCCCACCCGATACCTAAGTTTTTTTGTTTTTGTTTAAATTATGTGCTTGTTGTTATGTTTTTTTGCTTTACTTGATATTGTTCTTGAATATAACACTTGTAAGAAGAAATTATACATAGTTTGACTGAGAAATATACATGTTTAATAACAATAAACATATCCAAATACAATAAGAAATCCAAGCATCAGAAAAGGGAATCTAGTTCTGGAAAGATGGAACATCAATCAACATGTAACATTCCATCCTTTGTCTAAATGAGCCTACTGGCATCCAAGCTATTGGGCATGTCGAACACCAACATATTGCTGCAGTAACTATCCTTCTCATCTTCAGTGCTGACATTGACATAAGTCGTGGATGAAGAAAGCAAGGGAGTTGTACTAGATGAAGGTGTAGACAGAAGCGAGCCGAAACTCAAACTTTGTAGTGTCTCAAAGGAAATATCGTTGGTGATGGGTTTATTATTAGAATCATGATACACGTAGTTTGACATGAGACTTTCACGAATATCGGGAGTACTCTCTCCGTTGGCGTGCCACGAACTTCGTAGAGAATTTTGACAACTAAAGTTGGTGGGGTTGCAAGAAGGTTGTTCCAAATCGGCTGCACTAATCTGGGTTTCATATAGAAATTGATCACTTAGTGTATTTGTACAAGCTTGGATTTGGTTTTGGAGCTCGTTTGGTTGGAAGCATTGAAATTGGTTTTGAACATGGTTGTTTCCAACTTGGCTACCTTGAACAAGTTTTGGACTGACATCTTGGCTAATATAGTTGCCTTGGCATGACAAGTAAGGGGTGGCTAGATTCAAGAGATCTGGGCTCAAAATGGGTCCAATGCCAAGCGAACTTGAAATATTAAGCTGAGATGAGTTGTGGACAGTCGAGTTGAGAACCGAGTAGAGTTGAAGAAGATCTAGGTGTGGCTTATGAGTCACAGGATCGATTCCCATCCTCAGTAGCCGTTTCCTTATGTGGGTATTCCAATAATTCTTGATTTCGTTATCAGTTCGTCCAGGCAAGCGAGTAGCAATTGCAGACCACCTAACAGTGTGAACAGAAGAAAAATTTAGTCACCGAGGAAATAGTGCAGAAAATGTATGGTTAATTAACTCGGTGACAAGTCCGAGAGAAATAAAACAATCACTACAAAAAGGCACAGAATATTTTATTGCCTAGCATGTAAAAATCTTCTGACTACCAAATAGATAATGTCTATTAGTCAATTAATGAAAAAAAAAAAAGTTAGGCAGAGGATAGAAAGAACAAATGTACTCACTTATTTCCCAAAACACTATGCAACTGAATTATTGTCTCTTCTTCTTCAAATGAGAGCTTTCCTCTCTTGATGTCGGGCCTCAAGTAATTAGTCCATCGAAGACGACAACTCTTTCCACATCTTTTGAGTCCTACAATTGAAATTCACACCGCAAAAGCATTAGTCAAGTTATTATAAAAGGAGTGATGGTGAAAAAAAAAAAAACGAGAGTTCCAAGCTCTAACATAACTCAACCACAAGTTTTGTACAAGCCACAAAAATGGAGAATTAGCTTGAATACCTGCATTTTTTGGTAGGAGTCGCCATCTTCCATGCCCATGTTTCTGAATGTAGCTAATCAATTTTTTATCTTCCTCTTCTGTCCATGGACCTTTCTTTAGTCCATTTTTCTCACAACAAGGAGATTTTCCCATAATATTATTTGAAGGGCTAATCTTATTTGTTAACTAGTGAGAGAGAGGAGGGTGAGAAGGAGAGGTAAGGCAAGTTCACTCCATTTGAGAAACGTGGGCGTAAGCTTATATAGGGTAGAGAATTCAAGCAAGAGAAGCAAACGAGCTAAAGAAGTCAATGCGATTTGATACCGTCTTTCTACATCACATTATATACGTGTCATATAGTAACCCAAATACTAATAATAATAATAATAATAATAATGTACGTGCATGTCTTGTTATGAAGAAAAATCAAAATAACAAACAAAAAAGGTTAATTGTAATTAGTAAAATGAGATCAAACAAGGACAATCCAAAAGCTATGATAAGAAAATAATTACGGGTCGTTGCTAGATCCATTAACGTGGTTAGTTTATAAAATCATTTGGTGTTTATCCAAATCAACTTGTAAATTTGACACATAAGAAATTAAGAAAAATTGCCAGCATTATTCACACAAAGAGAGAAGCGAAAGATGCCATGATGATTTGCTATTGTAAATGTGAGTGGAATTGTTTTTTAATTTTTTTTTGTTAGAAAATATATTAAAATAATATTATTTTAAATTATTTTATTTTTAAATGCAGCGTATCAAAATGATGAAAAAACATAAAAAAATTATTTAAAACTTATTTTTTTAAAATATAATTGATTCGCAATGCTAAACAATATCTAACCTAGCAAGAAGAGAACAATGATACAAATTTCATTTAAGTGTATATTTTTTTTAAGTTGTTATCGGTTACTTGTGTTTACTTTTTTAAATTATAATAAAAATTCTAATTACCTTTCACCAAAAAAATAAAATAAAAATTAATAAAACTATTAATTTAAATGTATAGTCTTAAAGCTAATAATCCTTCAACTAGAAAGAAAAAAAAGGAAATAACTTTTTATAAATTTATTTTACAAAAATTAATCATTTTCTCCTTGTATTTCAAGCTTGGTCTATTTACATTAAAATTGAAAAAAAATTTGTTAATTAGCCTCTCAGTCAATTTAAAAGGAAATAAATTACATTTAGTATTAAAAAAAAAACACTTCCTCCTTTATGCATCGATATTGTTCATAAGTAGGTGACCACCACTTTAACTATTAAATCACAATGAATAATCTGCAGAGGTATATCTCAACTAGTCAGTTCCTAAATTTATTCTCTAAAGGTCACTATTTCGAGTCCTACAAACCTCAGGCCACTGGAGGCTTACATGGTCGTTAATTTCAGGTCCCGTGAGATTAATCGAGGTGCGTACAAGCTGACTCAGATATCCATGTTAATTAAAAAAATAAAATCACAACAAGTAACATAAACAAAATTGCCAGTAAGCTTTAGTTCAACAAATATTAATGTCCTTCCTTCTCTTAGTAAATTTAAAATTAGAATAATTCCTTTGTAGAATAATTTTTTTTAAATCCTTTAATCTAAACATTACAATATTTTTTTTATATTAAAAAAGGGTTTGTTTTAGACTTTAAATGGTTTCTACAAAATGAATTTTATCTTTTTTTACAGGAGAAGTTATTGATTGGAACTAATTGATAAATATTTTGACAATTTTAATATTATTTTTATAAAAAATAGTTCAAACTCGAAAATGTTTAGAAGGAAGATGCTAATATTAATTAAATTACAACTCAATCGACAATTTTGATGTTAATTGATGGAATGTAAATTACAAGATTGTCGTGGGGAAATCTCGATGATCTAATATCTTTTTTTATTTTAACATTTAAATGTTAATTTTTTTTTAGTATATGTATTTTGTTAGTATATGTAAATATTTATTGTTATTTTTCAAATAAACTTGTAGTATGAATGTATAATTTTGTAATTGTTATGGTTTGTTTTAGATTTTGTAAAATTGTATTTGTTTGTAAATTGTTGAAATTTTCTTGAATTACCGAATTACATGTGTTGTTGTGAAATAATTAATAGCTTGTTTAATGGGTCCGTTTAATTTTTATCAATGCTATTGCAGAGTTATAATTTCCGTAAATTTATATGTATAAATTTGTATGGATGTTGATAATTGATAATGAATATTTATGAGAAGTTGTAATTAGCTTGTTAGATAATCTCGAGGTAAACTAATATTTTTACAAATTTATTTACCTAACATAGTTAAGTAATACATGTTGTCATCGTAATTTTATAGAGGTTTGATAGAAGTCATAGATGATCGTCATGGATATATCGAGATTCACCCCAAGGATTTCGGAGGATGAATTATTGTAATGGGGTTTAGGGTTTTATTAATTTCGCAACATCTATTCCTAAAAATTTTACTAGAGGCAATATTAGGTGTCCATGCAGGAAGTGTGAAAATAAAAAGTATCTGCATCCAGATGTCGTAATGATGCATCTTCTACATAAAGGGTTTATGAAGAATTATGTGTGTTGGTTTGCACATGGAGAAGTATTTGTTCGTAATAAGAGCATGAGAGAAAGGTGGTTGGGTCAACTTCTAGTGCTAGCAATGTGCATGGAGTTGTAAATGACAACAGTAATCCTTACAGGAATATGGTTATGGATGTAATGAGAATGAATCAAGGTAATGTCAGTCAATGTCCAATCGTAGAAGAAGAACCTAATGCAGATGCAAGGTTTTTTGATCTGTTGAAAGATTCTGACGAATCATTATGGGATAACTGCACGAACTACAATAAATTATTGACCGTAGCACAAGTGTTTACCATCAAGTCAGATCACGAGTTGAGTGAGGCCGGGTATGACAAAATTATCGAATGGACGAGAAGCATTTTACCTGAAGGGAACAGGTTGAAAGAGAACTTCTATGCTGCAAAGTTCATGATGAAACCCCTCGGTTTAGGATACCAGAAAATTGACATGTGCCCTAACTTCTGCATGTTATACTGCTTTGAAAATGCTGAGCTAACCGAGTGCATGACATGTGGGCATTCTTGTTACAAAATCAGAACTGGCAGGGGAAAGACTCTCATGGCATATAAAAAACTTAGATGCTTCTCAATCACACCTAGACTGTAGAGGTTATTCATGTCACCAAAGACTGCTAAGTACATGACATGACACCAATCACATGATGTTGTTGATGAAGTGATGGTGCATCCTTTTGACAGCAAAGCATAGAAACACTTTAACAGTGTGCATCCTCACTTTTCAGCCAAATCAAGAAATGTGCGTCTTGGGTTATGTACAGACAGATTCAACCCATTAGGGTCATTTGTTGCTCCTTATTCTTGCTGGCCAATCATACTCACGTTTATAACTTGCCACCGGGGATGTGTATGAGGCTAGAGTTCATGTTTTTATCTACTGTCATACTCGGTTTGAGCAGCCCGGGCTAGAATATAGACGTTTGACTTCGACCGTTGATTGATGAGTTGACGCAGTTGTGGTTCTCCGAAACTTTGACTTATGATATATCAAGGAAACAAAATTTTGTTATAAGGACGACTTTGTTGTGGACTATCAATGATTTTCCAGCTTATGGAATGGTTTTTGGTTGGAGCACGTATAAAAAACTAGCTTATCCATACTGTATGGAAAACAACAAGGCATTCATGCTAACAAACAGAGGTATAACTTCTTCTTTTTACTGTCACTGTTGTTTCTTGCCATCGAATCACAGGTACAGAAAGAATAGAAAGGATTTTTTTGTTGGCAGAGTTGAAAATAATGTTGCACCCCCGCGTCTTTCTGGTGAAGAATTGAATGATGTTGTATCAAAGTATGGTGACATTGTGTTTGGTCTCCAATTAGGTAAGCTGAAGTTTCCTGGTTTTGGTTTGACCCACAATTAGGTAAAGCGAAGTATCTTTTAGGAGCTTTGTTATTGGAAGACTAACCTCCTCCGTGATAATTTTGACGTCATGCACATAGAAAAGAACATGTTTGAGAACATTTTCAACACTGTCATGGATGTGAAGGGGAAGACAAAGGACAACATCAAGGCTAGATTGGATATAGCTTTGTTTTGTAATTATAAAAATATGGAGTTGGTTTGTGATGGGTCACGGGTCGCAAAACCAAGAGTAAGCTTCGTGTTAGAGAAAAATGCACAACTACTAGTCCACAGATGGCTTATGAGTCTGCGTTTTCCTGATGGACATACCTCGAACATATCAAGGTTCGTTAATGCAAAGGAATGCAGATTGTATGGAATAAAGAGTCATGACTGCAATGTGTTTATGCAAACACTCATTCCATTAGCTTATTGTGATTTGTTGCCAAAAGGGATATGAGATGCACTAGGAGTGAGCAAAAAAACTGAAAAACCGATTAAACTGAAAAAACTAAACCATAAATAAAAACTGAATAAAATATTTTTAAATTTTTTTGGTTTGGTTCGGTTTAATAAGCCTGAAACCGAAAAAACTGAATCGAACCAGTTTAGTTAAAACAAAATACTATAAAAGCACTTTCTAATTTTTAACCCTAGCATTAGCAGTACCCGTCTTCTCCTTACTCTGCATCTAGTAGCTATCTTTACCCATAAGCCCACATAAGCTGCCGCCCCAGTCTTCATAAGCCACAACTCTCAAATCTCAATCTCTTACACTCTCAGCCTGATAAAAATTGATTTCCCCATCTCTATACAAAACTTTATGGCCAGATCTAGTTGTCTAACAAAATCAAATTAATCAATTTTTATCTCCTAACTCTTGTAGACTAGTAAACCTTTAACAAGGCTTCAATTTTCATCTTCAAATCTAACAAACCAATCACCTCCCTCTCCTACACGGGCATGACACACACCAGTCACCACACCTAACCTCCAGATCTAGTAAACCAGTCACCTCCCTTATGTCTGTTGTTGGTCTCATAATTTGCTTCTCTTTGGAGACATCAATTTTATTTCTCTGGTGCTTTCCTTCTTGCTTTTGACATTTCTTTCTTTTTCTCTACTAGACTGTCAATATTATTATTTTTGTTCTTGTTAACAAGTTTACCTTTTTCTAATTCAATTTGACCAATTCATCGAAATTTCTTAGGCTTTTTTTAGCTTCTCTATATATTCTCTTCAGGCCTCTTTTTAATTAGTTCTTCAAGAGTAAGTATTCTTTTTTTTTCTTCCTTATTATGTTTTTAAATTTAAGAGTAATTTTGTTAAAGCTAGAAACTTTGTTTGGTTGCTTAGAAACTGTTAAGAATTAATGAGGGAGGCAAAGTATGAATTCTGGGTTTTATCGTTTTTTTATATTCTTTTGTTGGTCAGGTGAAGCAAAAAGTAGAAGGGTTAAAGCATGATATTCAAAGGTTAGAACTTTTTTGCCTTTCCTTTAATGGAAGCCAAAAAGGTCCTTAAGAAATTGTTTTGATTACGAGAAAAAAGAGGTATTTTTTAGTGATCAATTTGCTAGCAATCATAGATAGCATAAAGTTTGTGAATTTGGCATAAAGTCAGCTTCTGACCTTGAAGAAGAATAATTTGTTTTCATTCCCCCCCTTTTCCTTATTATATTCTGGTATAGCTGCTGAACTTTGATAGGGATGTAACTCTTTGAAAAAGACATTTGTTGTATTGGAGTCAAATATGCAAAAACACTGTCTAATCTGTATAGTGTAAACATATTTATAATTTATCATTCTCATATAAATTATGGTTGTTAACATGTTTTTTTTGAAGTTTTGATGTCAATGGTATTAAGGAATCAAAATGCAATCTTCTTGATATGTTTTTCGATTGAGATGATGTATGCAATGAAGATTTATATTTTTTGCATGAAATGTTTTATAATAAGGTTATTTGTTGTTTTTTCTAAGCCCTTTTGAAGGCCATGCTTTGTAATTTAAAATTTAACTTAGTGTGTGTGTGTTATTTAAACTTTGATGTAGGAGTTTTACTCCAAAAACATTATTAGGAAGGCTTGCAGAATATTGAATACAATATTAGCACTAATAATGTAATATACATGAATATTCGGTGTCAAAAAAATTAAATATATTCTAGAATCTTGTAATAAAATTATACAATATTAACATCAATTACAAGCCCATCAGAAAAGCTCATCAGAAAGCCCGTTCAGTTTTGGTTGTTTTTTTTTCTTAAAAATTTCGGTTTGGTTAGTTTTGTAGGTAAAAATCAAACCGAACTGAAAATGATCACCCCTAGGATGCACTCACGGAGATCAGTCATGTTTTTAGAGATATATGCTCCAGCAAGTTGAATGTTGATCACATTGAGAGGCTTGAAACAAATATCATCGATACGCTATGTAAATTTAAATGATATTCCTTCCATTATTTTTTGACTCAATGGAGCACCTCTCTATACATCTATCATTCGAGCAAAAGTTGGAGAACCGGTCCAGTATAGATGGATGTACCCATTCAAATGGTTGGATATTACAGTTGTAATGTAATTCATATATAAAAGTATTTTCTTTGTTTTTCTTAGTTGAAAATATTTGATTAATTCAATGCAAGTACTTGTTCAATCTCAAGAAAAAGGTTAAGAACAAGGTGCATGTTGAGGCTTCGATATGTGAGGCCTATATTGTTGAGGAGATCTCAACATTTATCTCGTACTATTTCGAACCTCATTTGAAAACGAGAATCAATCATGTTCCACGGCATAATGATGGCGATGAAGTGCCTTCTAGTAGGAACTTGTCAATATTCTCCAATCCTATACGACTTACACCTAAAAATGCTGTAAGGAGAAGATATTTGTCAGAAATAGAGTTCAAACAAGCACATAATTATGTTCTATTTAATTGTGATGAACTGAGACCTTTTATTCAGTAAGTATATGTACTACTAATTAAAATTTGTTAATAATATACTATTTATATATTGTAATATCATAAACTCATATACTTTGAAACAACTTTGCAGGCAACATCGACAATATTTGCTGTTCAATAACTCACAGCTGACCGAATCCCAAATCTTTCAATTACAAGAAGAAAAATTTGCCATGTGGTTCAGAACACATATAAGTACTATCACAAACTCATTATCTCTTGTAAAGTTACTGTATGTCATTACAAAATTCTCGTTTACTATTTATTGTTGTACATTACATACAAGGTTTATCAAATGGGAAGGAGTGCATCTAAGTCTTGTCTTCACTAAACCTAGGCCCTGAAAGAAAAGTTAAGTGCTACAAATGGTATTTTGTCAATGGATATGTGTTCTATACTGAAGAATACGGGCATGAAAGAAAGACATACAATAATAGTGTTTATGTTAAGGGATGAACTAGTAGTGAGTTAGAAGGTGACTCTTTTGGTAGATTAGAAAAGGTCGTCAAACTGCAACATTATAGTGAGCAGAATAAAGTGTTTTTATTCAAATGTTATTCGTATGACACCACTGACAGAGGAATTAGAGTTGATCCTCACTATGGTCTGGTCGAAATCAACTCAAAAGCTAGACTCCGTAACATAAACAATGTCTTTGTTTTTGTAAAGCAATGTCAACAAGTTTATTACATATACACCCCTTCCTTTAGAAAGGATCGATCAAGAGTTGATTGGTTATCTATTTTAAAAACAAAACCCAAGGGTCGTGTCGAGGTTGTTCAGGATGAGAACGAAGACACAAGTGTGTGAAATGAAGTCTTTCAAGTTAGTGAGTTGGTTGAACCATATTAAGTTACTCTTTCGATTGACTTGGAAGAAAACTCAAATTTTTATGTTTTCAATGATAATCTTGTTGATGTTGACGGAGAGGAGTTGAATGTTGTTTTGAGCTCTAGCAGACAAGAAAATATCGATAAAGATGATGATGATATCTATATTAAAGATTACAATGAAGGTGATGACTATTCAATTGACGACGAAGAAGAAGAAAATTCTTACTAACCATCAGACTGAAGCAATATGTAAAGCATTTTGTTTCATGTAATATATATTATTGATGATATTTTGTAACACAAAATATTTATTTTATAAGTGTCAACTGTTGTTTTTTGTTTTGTGCGATGGACAGTTTGTAATTTAACCATTTGCAGGAAGGTAAATATAGGCAATACAAACACAATCTTTCATGCATAGTGTACGATCATCGACTTCCATACCAATGGATTACAGTCCATTGATAGTTCACAGAGAGCTGCATTGGAAATGCCACAATCACTGACGACCTTACAAATAAATTAAAGTTCGTTGGCATTTCAAATAGAGCTACACTGGAAATGCCACAATCATCGACGAACTTGCAGACGTATAAAGTCCGTCGGCATTTCACAGAAAGCTGGAAATGTCACAATCACCGACGACTTTGTAGACGGATTACAGTCTGTCGACATTTCATAGAGAGCTACACTGGAAATGCCACAATCTCTGACGAATTTGCAGACAGATACAGTCCGTTGGCATTTCACAGAGAATGGTGGAAATGCCACAATCACCGACGACTTTGCAGACGGATTACAGTCTGTTGGCATTTGTCGGTAGTTCACAATTACCGACAAATGTACTGACGAACGGTGTGAATTCTAAAGAGCAAGTACTAAATGCATCTCTGAACATATGCCGTTGCCGACGAAATTACCGACGGACTGCGAAAAATATGGAGGGTAATAAAAAATTCTGGTGCAAAATTCAAAATTTACTAACGATTGTCCGTCGACCGCCCTTTCAGTTCATTTCTTCGTCTCCTTCATTTCACAGCTCTCATTTTTTTTTCCTCTCATTTGCTTTAAATCTCTTGTTTTTTGCTTGTAATCTCTAGTTATATCTTCAACAATTTAAAAAGGTATGTATTTCCTCTACTTCATTTGCTTTAAGATTTTATTTTTTATTTGTTCTTTGTTTTAACTATTGTTATTTTTGTTATGTTTTTTGTTTTGGTATATTTTTATAATGTAGATAAAGTCTTAAAATAAACACATTATTAAGGTAAGCATTTTTCATTCATAAAGTCTGTAGTTTTTTTTTAATTTGTTCAATATATTTTATTGTTTGTATTGCCATAATAATTGAACACTTTGTTAAATTTTAAATGTTATTGTTGAATTTACATTGTAATTATTAATTGAATATATAGGAATAAATTTAATTATTTTATCTCAATTTTACTCTATTATTGCATGATATGTGTTTAACTATTTCCATTAATTTTATTTTTTATTGTTGAATTTACCTTTTAATTAGTAATTGAATATATAGGAATAAATTTAATTATTTTATCTCAATTTTACTCTATTATTGCATGATATGTGTTTAACTATTTCCTTTAATTTTAATTGTTATTTGTATAGATGTTAGGTTATATACATGATTTTTGAATGGGGTCAATTGGTTGTAGCTATTGTCAATATTTGCAGGTTTGAAAATTTTGGGTAGTCTCCAGTGTAGGGGAGGTGCTGCTGAATTTTTTTTAACAATCGAATTTAATTATATAATTATTCGTATAAAATTATGTAGATACGTAGAATGAAATCAACAGCTCGTCGCTCACATAGGGTCGCAACTAGTTCTTCTAGCAGAGAGGATGACATGTATTTAGGTGCCAATCAAGAAGAGACACCTGCGTCGTCTACCGATGCTGCTTCTTCCAGCATGGTTTCACAGAGTAGAGATGGTTTGCCTTTATAGTGGAATCAATTCACCCGTAAGTACGAGGCACAGTGGAAGGAGGACCTTTCAATGTAAGTTTGTTTCGGTTTTAGTTTTTTTTAATTATAACATAATTTATAAACAACTAATCAATATTCATTAATTTAATTTATTTTCAGATTCACAACATTGAGGCCGCCTGAGTAATATCATCGACGTTTAAATCGTCGATGCAGATTCCATTATTTCAATGGAATCAAGTATCCAGACATCCTGAATGGATACCGAATATCGATGCATGGTTTGATAAATTTGAGGTTGGTGTTAATTATTATTTTTATTTTAAATAAATTACTTATACACAACACAAATTGGACAGGGACAACGCGCATGACAATGTTGTGACGATGGTGTGGGAAAATTACGCGGCAACTAGGTAACATAAAAATCAATACGATATTTTTTTTAAAAAAAATTTAAATCTAATTTGTCACTATGGAAGTAGGTTGCGTGATTTTTGGTATGAAGCACAAAAAAAGGCCAAAAACAATGGGAGAGATAAAGGTCTCCAAGGTTGGAGCAACATGGTGGTTTGGAGGGATTTCAAACCACTAAACATCCCGGAAGATATTTGGCCGCAATATATTGAGCATGTGACGTCTGAGCGGTTCATATGATGCTCACAATCCGGTGCTGGCAACCGAAACCGGCACATTCATGGTTCGCTGGCAACACACACCGGTGGCTCCGTTCTGTTTGCCGCACATGTGAAACGGATGGTAAGATAAATTTAAATGAAATATATTGTTAAATAATTTCTTGTTACTTAATTAATTTTTTTTCTTACAGGCTACGTCTCTTGGACGTGAGCCGAGCCCAATGAAAATGTTTGTAGAGACACACGTGCGAAGTCAAGACCGTCAAAAGGGGGTGCAACAGTTCATTAACAACCGTGCTCAACACTTTGTGGTATGTTCATTCAACCATTTTATTTTGCAAGTTATTATTTTTATTGAATTGAATATGATGATTTCTTTTTTCATTTTCAGGAGACCTATAATAGCTGGTTGAGGGGGAGATATAGGGACGATCCTTCAACCCTTATGAATTTCGATCTAGATTTGTGGATGTAGGTAGGATCGTCTGGTGGACCCGATAAAAATTAGGTGACGGGCTTTACAACACTAGGGCCAAGAACTAGCAGGCGGCTCGTAGTGTCTCAACCGTTGGGAGCTCTCAATCAGTATCGAGCACCCAATCTAAGGAGTTCGTGGCCTTGCAGCTACACACGACTCATCTCACCAAAAAATATGAGCAACTATCGGCGAATTATGAACAAAACACAACTCACACGGCTCATCTCACCGAGAAATACAACTCTTGGCGAATTATGAACAATTTCGCCAAATGGTCATGAACTTGACATCACAAAATGGTGATACATGTGCGCCCCCTTTTTGGTTGTATGGTTCCAGAAACAACCAGTCTCCTCCTCCTCCTCCAACTTCGCCATTGTGCTAATTTGATATTTTTTTGTAATGAATATTATTTAACTTTATTTTTTTTATTTTTGATGTTTAATAAAATTTTATTTGCATAATTGATTTTTTTACTATTAATTTACATAATTTTATATTATTTATTCTAAATAATTTTTTTTAACACAAATTTAAAAACACACACCAACAGATTTACAGACGGAATATATCTATCGGCATTTTATAGAGAGCTGGAAATGACACACCAACGGGTTTACAAATGGAATATATTCGTCGGTATTTTACAGAGAGCTAGAAATGCCACACACACCGACGGATTCACAGGCGGAATATATCCGTCAGCATTTTACAAAGAGCTGGAAATGCCACACTCACTGATGAATTTACAGACGGATATCGTCCGTCAGCATTTCATAGAGAAGTGAAAATGCCACACTCACTGATGACTTTACAGGCGGAACGAGTCCGTCGGCATTTTACTGAGTGCTAAAAAATATTTATTGGATATGCCACTATCGCCGACGAAATACATCTGTCGATATATTTCCAGCGGGAATTGTTTTTTTTTTCCTCGCATTTTCCGTCTGTAAAACCATCAGCAATATTTTTTTTACCGACAGAGTTAGCGATATAATGTGGTACTACCAACGCTTTCCGTCAGTGATTTAGTCGGTAAAAAAATTACAAATGAATTATATTCGTCGGTAAAACTATGAAATCCTATAGTGGATTGCGAGCGTCAATTGCACGGGTTGTTAGGTCAGGGAGGTGCGTGAACCACTCAGTTGTGTGTACAAATCCTTCCTCCTCTTTTTGGTATGGTTGGTGTTGACTACCTTCACCAGAGATGAGAGATCGAAGTCTGAAAAGTTATTGTTGTTTCCTCCTACATGTTGTACTAATTTTTCTAGGTTGTTCTACCTTGTTAATGCTAATGTTGTTTTTTGTTATTGCTGCTGATATGGGTGGCAAAGGATGGTTGGTGGTCATAAGGTGGTGGTCGTTAATCGGAAGTGGTGGTGGAAATCACAATGGGCAACCTTGAGAAGAAGAAAAATAGAAAACTTGAAGACTTTGATGGCAGGTTTTTTTCTTAACTTTTCTCTTATTGTCCTCTCTCTCTCTGTTTTTTTTTTTCCAAGTCTTTAGTTGGCTAAGCTTTGTGCAAGAGTCTCTCTTTTGACATTTATGTGTGTTCTCCCTTTTTTATGTGTGAATATCTCATAGTTATATTGTTCAGAATACTTTACAAAACAGAAAAAACTAAACTCAAAAAATAATGTTAGGTGATTTATATTGTTTCCTTCTTGATTATGAATTCCTAATTAATTTAATTTCCTTTTCTTGGTGTGTAGGATTTTTTTCAATAATTTTTCAATTTTGATCGATCCTCCTATTTTTTTTTTCTTCTTTTGCATATTTTTCATCTATTATTTTCCCTGGTCCCTAATCACATTCGACACGTTTTTCTTTCTTATCTCTAAATTCACCCTCCAAAATTCTTTTTATTGTTGAGAATTCAAAAAATAACAAAAATTAACTAAATTTTATTGAAAACATTTTAAAAAAAAAAGAAAAAACTAGGGGTAAAAAATGAGTAGGGAGGGAAAAATTGGTTTTTGAAAATATATACACAAAGATTAAATATGTTTTTGGTTAAAATTGTTGTGATATAGATGTTTTGCATGTAAAATAAATAAAAATCAGTCTGTCTTTATTAA
>Ga0325403_1002679_pt1 | contig 15873 bp, 5 predicted proteins | sample PopdelMetagenome_19_FD_205665 | JGI IMG/M metagenome (GOLD analysis project Ga0325403, IMG submission 205665) | Populus deltoides microbial communities from Bellville, Georgia, United States - Xylem-PdKOR-R4 | ecosystem: Host-associated > Plants > Phyllosphere > Stem > Wood/Secondary xylem...
TAAAGCTATCTTATATTATCAGATCTGTTATTATAAAACATGCTCTAGTTAAGGAGTTATTGATACTTCAAGTGCAAAATGATGATATAAAACCTTGATAAAAATACACTTTTAAGTACTAATCAATGATCATAGCATCCACACTTCTCACAAATGATTTGTAGCCTCTCATACTCAACTTTATACCAATGTTCATGAATTAATACCTTCCTTATAACATGTTGGTTTAAATCTATTTCAATATAGATTCTCGTAAATTTCTTTTATTCTACATTTAGCATATTCATGTTAACCTTGACTGGAGATCCTAATATAGAGGCTAAAGCTAGCAAGAAGCTTTCATTATAGCAAACCACATTAAGATCAAGAGTTCATACCCACATTAAAGTACAATCTATTTTTGTTACAGATGAAACAAAACTTGGTAACCATGTTCTCACCGTTAAATAGTGATAAAAAATCATATAGGGATCCCTGTTCACCATATTCAGTTTGTCATCCTATAGATCAAACTTTACTATGAAATACACGTGTCTTACATCAATGAGGTCAAACCCTCTATGAAGTTTCCAGAGGAATTTTAATCGGTTATTCATTTGGATGTATCCAATATTCTTGCCTAAAAGTTTAAGGATTAATGAGTCTCATCAGGGGTAACATAACTTGTTAAGGTTATTATCATCAAGAAAAGCCTTCAGCAATAGATAATTTCCATTTTTGTACTCAATACGGACCAATTCTTACCCTAGCATGTCCATATTTCCTTTCAAGCATTGGGGACTTTTTGATCAAATGACTTTATCCTTAAATGACACCTCGCCACCTTGCACTTCCTGTGTTTTTCCCTTACTCTAATTTCCACCTTCGTTGTCTGCTGGTTTGTCTAGTATCGCACGTGGATGCGCGATGTTAGGGGGTCAGGGAGTCGTTACGTAGTTGTTTGGTTCAAGGTCGCTAGGAAACCTGGATGTATTAGTCTTATAAAAAATTTCAAAGGTAAAGGACTGGTCGTGACTAGGAAAGATATTAGCACCCCTAGCGTACCTTACATGAGGTAAACTGTATTATGTGGTCTGAATGTGGTTTGATGGGTTCTAATCGGTAAAGTCTATGGCTCGGGGAAAAGATTCACTCATGTGAACAAATTTGACATGTCAAATTTATTATGGGCTCGTGTGCTCAAATAAATTATAATGGAAAAGGTCATGTAGGTACATTGACAGGGTTCACTTATCATGGAAGGCATAAGGGTTTGAAAACGGCTAAGAAGAAGAAGGTGTTGTCATTACTAGTGGAGGTGGGTCATGGTTTGAAGATGGGCTCGAGTTTCGGGGATTAATGCTCGTTAGTTGCAATTGTGAGTATATATGGGTTTTGTGATGAGAGTTTTAGTGGCTATGAGTCTATTGGTTACTGGTGTTTGATGGTATTGGGAGTCTCTGGTAAAAATAGAAAGGAAGAGGATACTGACAGAAAGAATTGTGGTTGCTATTTTGATTTAGGTGTTTAGTTGATATCGATTTCGGCTTATGTGAGGGCATGTGAAGGCTGATTGATTGGTGGTGCTTTGGTGAGTCAAAGAGAAAAGGTTGGACAAGGGAAGAGTTTCTCACGATGATAAGGTTGGGTTACGGTGGAGCTGTGGTGCCATTCTTATGCTTTTGAATGGGTAATTGGTGGTGTTGGTTTCAGCAGATGCAATGGTTGTTAGTGGAGGAGTTTTAAGAAGGATAGACATAAAGGCTTTCACGGTGTTAATGAATTGATTTGTGGTGGTTTTGGGTGGATGGGTGAGAGGAGAAGATGATGGGTCATGGCTGGTTATTTGTTGAGTCTGCCATGATGGGATGTGCTACTATTTTAGCGAGAGGGATGTATAGTAGGTGAATTTTTGGTCTGCTTGTGGGGAGGAGAAATTGGACTCTCGGTCAAGATAAGTTTCTCTTTGACAATGAAGGTAAATGGAAGATGAATAATTCCTTATTGATGTTGAAAAAAAAATAAAGAGCTAACCGAGAAGGGGGGTTACGTGTTTATGACTTTTTTTGTTTGTTTTTAGTATAATTTTTTTTTGCTAATACTATCATTAATTCTCCCCTAAAATATCTTCCCAAGTTCCTCTCCCTTTCAAATGTTTGTGTGTGTAACCACCTATTTATAGGTAAACTTTTCTTTGGTTTAAAGGCAAAGTAAACCAAGATCAACCACTAGATTTTAAGAATGAATCTCTACCACTCATTTAATATTGGAGGCAAATCAAATAAAAATTGACCTTTGGATTAAGAGAATTAATTGTGAATCATTTGATTAAAAATTGGGTTGCTTAGTGAGAGGGTTTTTAATTTTCAAATTTGTCTTCTTTTTTTTACAATTACAATTATATTACTAAAAGAATAAACATTGTTTTCTCTTTTTTTCTTTTTTCTTTTTAATTTTAAATTCTTTGAAAAAGACGCTGAAAATGATGCAAGTACATCAAAAACATCTTTTTTAGGTTTTTATTGTTGTTTTTGCTATTTTTAGTTTTTTTTCAAAAAAATTTCAAAAAAAAGGTAAAAAATTGGGTAATAACGGATGCCCTCTCTCTATAATATTTACAGAGTAATGACTTGTTTAGTGTTTGACATAGTAAGTTTGTAAAGACACATAAACTGTTATTCCAAAATTAATCTTTCAAATCTTTTAGTTCGGTTGACCTGAAACTCTGTCTTCGCAGCAATCCCCTTCAACTGGAACTATGATTAAACTGTTTATAGCTCGATTAACCTGAAATCTCAATCTGGCGATTCCCTTTAACTAGAATCAAAATCTTTTCCAAAAGCTCGATCAATCTAAGATCTCAATCTAGTGATCCCCTTTAATCAGAATCAAAATTTGAAAAACAGCTTAGTTAACCTGAAATCTCAATCTGGCGATCCTCTTTAAACATAACCAAATTCTGAAAAATAGCTTGACTAACCTAAAATCTCAATCTGGTGATTCCTTTTAACCAAAACCAAAAGCTTAGTCAACTTGAGATTCTAATCTAGCAATCCACTTTAACTAGAATCAAAATTTGAAAAACAGCTCGGCTAACCTAAAAGTTCAATCTGGCGATCCTCTTTAAACAGAACCAAATTATGAAAAATAACTTAGCTAATCTAAAATCTCAATCTGGTGATTCCCTTTAACCAGAACCAAAAGCTCGGTCAACTTGAGATCCCAATTTGGCAATCCTCTTTAACTAGAATCAAAATCTGAAAAGTAGCTCAGCTAACCTAAAATTTCAATTTGACGATTCTCTTTAACCAGAACCAAAAGTTATCTTCAACTCGGTTAATCTAAAATCTCAATCTAGAGACCCTCTCTAACCAAAACCTTTGTCTTTATCTTTAGCTCAATCAACTTGAAATCTCAATCTAGAGACCTCTTATAACCAGAACCAAAATGTTGCCTTCAACTTGGTTAACCTGAAATCTTAATTTAGAGACCCCTTTAACCAGAACCTTGGTATTTGTCTTCAGCTTGGTCAATTTAAAATTCCAATCCAACAATTCCTTTTAACCAGAACCAAAATGTTGCCTTCAGCTCGGTTAACCTAAAATCTCAATCTAGAGACCCCTTTAACCTGAACCTTGATCTGTATCTTTAACTCGATCAACCTGACATCCTAATCCAGCGATTTTCTTTAACCAGGACCAATAGCTCGGTCAACCTTAGATGTCAATATGGTGATCCCCTTTAACCAGAACTAAAATCTAAAAAAACAGCTTGGTTAACCTGAAATTCCAATCTGGTGATTTTTTTTAATCAAAACCAATAGCTTGGTCACTTCCCAATTGTAGGGTTTGAAAACTTGGTTCTTCTTGATTGTAGGGTTGACCTAAAGATTCTTCCTGATGACACGGTTGATCTTTTTCTTTTCTTGAAAATTTCCCAATAGTAGGGTTCCTCTCAATTTTCTTCCTGATTGAAGGTTTAATTGATATTTTCTAATCGCGGGGTTTAAACTTAGTGCTTTCTAATTGTAGGATTTATAAACTTAATGCTTTTTGATTGTAGGGTTGGCTTGATACTTCTCGATCGACGGGTTTGAAAACTAATGATTGCTGATTATAGGTTGACTTGAACACTCTTCTTGATGACATGGTTGATCTTTTTTTTTTTTTGAATTTCCTAATAGTAGGATTCTTCTCACTTTTCTTCCTGATTGCAGGGTTTAACTAATATTTCCTGATTGTGGGGTTTGAACTTGATGCTTATTGATTGCAGGGTTGATCTGATACCTCCCGATCGTGGGGTTTTAAAACCCAATCATTCCTGATTGTAGGGTTGATCTTTTTTTTTCTTAAGAATTTTCTAATATTAGTGTTCTTCTCATTTTTTTTCCTAATTGCAAGGCTTAACTAATATTTCCCAATCATGAGGTTTGAACTTGGATTCCTTGCTATCAAAGCTCAAGGATTCTTTCTTTGTCAACTTTGATTCATCAAAATGTTGCTAGATTTCCACGAGGATCTTCTTGAAAAATTCAAAATATATATATACAATACTTTGGGATTAGATGACATGCATGAATCATATCCTAGTTTAAATATAAGCTCCCCTCTTTGATGCTCCATCATCATAGAGTGTATATGTTTGCTATCTAAAGTCTTCTCAGTTTTTTTCTGATTCACCCGCTCATTTGAGTTTACCATATGTCAGTCTTTCACTCAAATGTAAGTGCAGTGCCCATCATGGGTTGTGTGTAATGATTTCTCTTTCCTTTGTTTATCAAGCCTGAACATGCTTCCATGTGTGGTATTGCTTGATTCATCATAAAGGAGTTTAACTAATCATTTTGCGTTTTGGATTCTCTTAAGAACTGTCCTTTGATTAGTTGTGTGCATCCTGTCAATAATCATCAAAAGGTTTTTTAATGTTAACCTCATCTTAGATTGTCAATTAGACATGATGTTGCCCTTAATTAAACCATATTCTTCAAGCATGTGTTACCATCAACCTTCATAGAATTCTCAAGTCATCTAGATAAGCGATAAAGGCTCATCATTGGATGCTTGATGTTTTTCTCAATAAATTCCTTTCAGCTCGTCTAATTAGATTGTGAAAAGAAATACATTGTCATCATCAATGATATTCCCTTTTATTATCTACATTCATGTGTTAAAATGCACCTTAAATCAATGGGCTTGAAAGAAGATTGTCCCACAGTTAGTTTTGGTAACATGCATATTTCCAACATTTATCAAAATGTACCCATGTGATAACATCTTTCAAGAGTCATAACCATATTTCATAGGGTAAACCAAGACTTCAGACATGAAGATCCCCTCAAGTGTAGCGTTGTTCTCAACTGCTGCTGGAGTTTATTAAGTCATATTACCCTTAATTGATATGAATGTGCTCATTCTTCTATTTATCATAAAGAGGCATTTGTCATTGCCATAACTTTGATAAATTTTATTGAATCATCAACTAATCTAAATATTATTTGTTTTTTTTCTCAAGGTTCACTGCATTGCCCCCGTCTGCTCGACTTTTCGAGGGTGATTAAGGAGTCTTAATGTCATTTCTGTTAAGGATTTTGCAAACTTATTCCATGGTCTTTTATTCGAGAATTTTTCTTAGCACGCATAATAACCAATAGCTTAGTTCATGAAGTCGCGACCCTTATGAAAAAGCTCTTCAAGTTTTACGAGTGTCATTTATTGATGTGAATTGCTTGCTTGATTAAAAAGAGTTTTTAAAAGCACGTAATGTAAGCTATGGTTCATATTTATGAAAGAAAGGAAAATTCATCAGCTCAAAATGTATTTCAGGGTTTCAAAGACCTAGGATCACTTTTCTTCTGCCTCTTTTCTCTTGTAAAGTCATCTTATGAACTTTGTTTGGATAGACTCTCTTTCTTAATGAAGATTCTTGACACGAGATCTTTGCCTCAGTTTTAGAGCGTCTCAAACCATTATTTTCCTTTTCTTTCTTTAACCTTTTTTTTTATTTTCTTGCTTCCTCTCTCTTGTCCTTCCCTTTATATGATGATGCCCTATATTGTTGGGTTCTAATTTTCATAGATCCGTATGTGCATTTCTATAGTTTGCTCATATTTTATTTTTATTTCCTAGTGTGGAGTGTGATCCTAGTCAGGGTTTTATGAAGAAAATTTTTTTAGGCTTAAATACGGACCACAAGGGATATATTCTTAAAAAGTGAAGGCACAAACAAAGACGACATTTTTTCATTTCAAGCAAGGTAAGCTAGAATTAATAAATTTTGACCTTGTCCAGCATAATAATTTGGACTTGTAAAAAAATTGTTATTTACGAGTCCATAACTACCAAATCCATTACAAGGCATTATATATACTATTAAAGCTTAGATCCATGATGTGTGGTTCAATTTTGTATATGAGTTTAAAATTTGTTTGGTTATCCTATACTGTTTATCATGCTATTTTAACAAACGTTGAGTCATTTCTGCAATCAAAATACTTTTATCTTTCAGGATTGATTTAGCCTTAATTTCACATGTTGGAGTTTGATAAAAATATTTTGTCAAAATAAAATGCTAAACATCTATTGACTTCATAATAACAAGGAGATAAAAAAAAAAGATATATTTAATTAAAATATGATTAGATGTGATTCTAAAACAAAGTAATGAACAACAAAATTCCATAACAAAATTATTGACAATGCAACACCCTAATTAGGTCAACTTCTTTAGCAATATTTGTGTTCAGCCATCATTTTCGATCACATATTATGTTGAGGATGTTCTGGTGTACCACTTAAAGGATGGTGGCTTTAAAGATTAGGCAATTCCAATGTTGTGTTCGATTGTGTTTTTTCCTCGGTAATAAAGTTGAATCAAAATGGGAAGCATCAATAGAGTAAACCCTTCCCTAATCGCACCAGATCAATGCTTCTAGTCTTGAGGTTGAAGAATGTCACGTCAGGAAAATATTTTTCCATCAGTATAATGTCAGCATTGTAGAAGGCCAAATGACTTATATAGGGTTCTTTCCTTGTTAAAACCCAAATGTTTATTGAATGCTTTTTATTCCATTGTCTTCCATTATAATCCTTCATGATCCATACTTCCTTGAAATTGTTTTCCCTATCAATGAAGGCCATGACAAGTTTTCCTTCGTATTCGACAATCCCAATATCTTTGTTATTATTGCCTTCATAAGCTGGCGAAGGAAGTGAAAACATGCAGTAGCTCTCCCTTCTCACATCAAATGTAAATATGTTTATTTTCCAAGTAAGATAATGAAGTGAACCATTCAAGGATACTTTTGTCATAAGACAAATGGATTCCTATTGTGACAACTTTACTTCATCCAACAACTTTCATCTCCAAGTCTTTGAGTTAAACAACTCAACTCTAATGTAATGATACACAGAGAAATTTTTTTATCACATAGGTGATATTTGGGCTTCGAGAATCTCACAATCTTGTAGTGTAAAGGCTTTAATCTTTCAACCATCATGCCAAATTATGTAGTATCATATTGTGTCTTTGAATCTCATAATATTGTACTCTTTGATTTATTGATGCACTCCACATTATCAGGAAGATAATCAAATGATATTTCAGGAACAGGATTTGAAGTGTTAGTTAAAACAAAGAAAATATGATATTCATTTCTAATCATGTTTTGTATAAACAAACAAGAGACAATGTTGGTTTTTTGGTTGTGTAGCTTTGTGAAAGTAGATTTATATGTGAATTTGTTGCATTCCTTAGAAAGAAACCTAAATTTTCCTATAGTCTTTATTGATGAATGTGTTAGAACTTCATAGATGACATCCGAGCATAGGTCACAAGTTGAGTTCATGGTAGAGCAGAGGTTCTTGTTACTAGCTTGTAGAAAACCAAAAATGATGCTTTGGGATGGGAATATAAGCAAAATCTCTTTATCACCATCAGAAGTTGATGACTCTTGACTCGTCAGGGGAAAAACTATATTTGGGGGACCTATATTTCAAACTATGAACATGCATATTAAATGTATGAGCAAGTTTTTATATGATGAACTCGCCCTTCAAAAGGTGACACACGGTCATAACTCTTGCATGATAAATAAGAATTTTGATTCTAGCCTAAACTCTACAATGAAAATTTTCTGAGTGATGACTCTTGTGTCACTCATAAGTCCTGAACTCAAGATGCTTTATGAAAGGTTTGCCTTGATGTAAAATATGTATAGAGAGCATACACCCTAAATGCAGGTTCTAATCCTTTTACATGAGACAGGGGGTAAGTTTACTACTTGGTCTCTAAAAAGGTCTCTCGTTGTCTTAATGATCACCCTTGTGAAGGAAATATAGGGGCTCGGTAGGTAATGAGATGGCACATATACCAATCATTACCAGTCCAAATACTCAGCAAAGAGTTGGATGGTTTCACAAACTTAAACCCTAACTGGAAGTCATTAGATAAGTCGTTACTCCTCCATCTAACCTGAAGTTTCCATGTGCATGCATTCCAAAACAATATATTACAAATAAACTACTGATGCATGGAGATATTCATTCATATCCAACATACATATATGAGCACAATAAAATAAAATAAAATAAAATAAAATAAAATAAAATAAAATATATAGAGAAATAAGCCTAAAGCAAAAATGTAAACGTATCAAATCAAATAAAACACATCAAACACACAAAGCTTAGTCTAATACTGTCAAAAACAATATCTTCCTTAATGGAGTCGTCATTCTGTCTCACGTGAGCATGCGACGTCGGAGGGTCAGGGAATCTCCACCTGGTTGTTTGGTTTAGGATCGTTAAAAAATCTGGATGTACTGGTCTTATTAGAAATTTAAAAGGTAAGGGATTGGTTGTGGCTAGGGAAGGTATTAACACCCCTAACGCACCTTACTTAAGGTAAGCTACATTATGTGGTCTGAAAGTGGTTTAAAGGGTTTGATGGATTTCTAACCATTAAAGTCTATGGCTTGGGGTAAAGATTCACTCATGTGAATAAATCTAGTATTTCAAATTTATTATAGGCTTGTGTGCCAAAATAAATTCTTATGCAAATCGTACATGTAGGTGCCCTAACAGACTTCACATATCCTGAAAGACAGAAGGGTTTTCCACATCTCATATGTTGTGGTGAAAAATACTCTCAATTAAAATTTATGAATATTCAGAATAATTTTGAGAATTTTCTAGTCAATTCCTGATATTTAAAAACTAACCTACTTGTGGGTCCAATATTTTTGCCACAATATTGACCATTAATTCTCTTGAATTAGAATTTTAAAAGTTATTAAAATATTGACTAAATTCTCATAGATTCAATAAACTGGTTAATAAATCTAAAATCCATGCAAATATATATATTATAAAAAATGCTAAAACACTTGTGTGTGTGTGTGTTAAGTAAAATCATGATTTTTGTATTTTTTTTAGAGACATGGTCGTATGCAACTTAAAGTGGAAATTTTATTTTTGAAAGATATTTTTTTTATTGTTTTTGTTAAATGGAAAACAATTTGTTTAATATCTAAAAGGTGCCTCGTGTGTAGGTCACAATTTCAAATATTAAATATGTGAGAGTAAAAAAAAATGGATAATTCAAATTTGATTGCGAGTTAGGCAAAACACAAATAAATTATTTTTATCAAGGCTATTTTAACCACAATATTAATTCAAAAAAATTATCATTCATCAACTTAAAACCGAACAACGCAAAACATCCACATAAATCTTATTAATTTCACAAACTTATATTCAAATTTCATGCTAATTAAAATAAATCAACATCAATCCAAGCGCAACCCATGAATCAAGATTTAATGTTCAAATCAACATAAACTTGACCCTAAAAATAAAAATCACAATTCAGCGCAAATTATTGAACTAAAAACACAAATGAATTCAAAACAAATAATTTGTCCAAACATTCCTAAATTATACAAAACAATGAGATTTTATCCTAAAATTCATAATTTATAGTCAATTTGTCCAAAAACTAATATGTGGTTATAGATCGACCTTCTAAGGTGTTTGATGTGTCCAGGGTATACTAAAATCAAAGCTAAAAGGATAGGAATAATGACGACACGTGGACTCCACACGCCGCCACTGTTGGAGGAGCTTACCCTAGTGGACTGGATGCTCCTCTGTCTCCTCTTCAACACTAGATCGGTAGCGATGTCCAACACTGCTCAAAGAAGGAGACCTGGCTTTCCAAAGCTTTAGTTTTCTCTATCTTCCTCCTTTTCTCTTTCAGCTATCTCTGTCTACTATAACTTTTCTTTCTCTTTAATTATGCTCTCCATTGTTGTCGTTATTGGTGGAGGTTGGTCATGATTTGAAGATGGGCTCAGGTTTCGGGGATTAATGGCTATGAGTTGCAATTATGAGTATATGTGGGTTTTGTGATGAGCGTTTCAATGGCTATAGGTCTGTTGGTTATGGTTGTTTGCTGGTACTTGGAGTCTCATGTAAAAATAGAAAGGAAGAGGATGGTGACAGAAAGGACTATGGTTGCTGTTTTGATCTAGGTGTTTAATTGATATCGATTTCGACTTATGTGAGGGTAGTGAAGGCTGATTGATGGGTGGTGCTTTGGCGTGTTAAAGAGAAGAGGTTGGACAGGGGAAAAGCTTCTCACGATGACAAGGTTGGGTCACGGTGGAGCTTTGGTATTGTTCTTGGGCTTTTAAAAGGGCAATTGGTGATGTTGATTTTAACAGTTGCAATAGCTATCAGTGAAGGAGTTCTAGGAAGGATAGAAATAGAGGATTTCACGGTGTTAATAGATCAATTTGTGGTGGTTTCGAGTGAATAGGTGAGACGAGGAGATGAGGGGTTATGGCCAGTTATTTATTGAGGTTGCTATGATGAGATGTGCTACTGTTTTTGCGAGAGGAATGGACAGTATGTCAGTTTTGGGTCTGCTTATGGGGAGGAGAAATTGGACTCTCGGCTAAGGTAGGTTTATTTTTGGTAGTGAAGATGAAGGTGAATATGAATAGTTCCTGGTTGGTGTTGAAAAAAAAAACAGAAAGCTAGTTGAGAGGGGGGGTAACATGTTTGTGACTTTTTTTATTTGTTTTTGGTATATTTTTTTGGCTAATACTCTCATTAATTCTCCCCTAAAATCTTCCCAAATCCTCTCCTTAAATTCCTCTTCCCCACAAGTATGTATGTGTAACCATCTATGTATAGGTAAAAAAAATTTGGCTTGAAGACAAAGCAAACCAAAATCAACCATTGGATTTAAAGAATGAATCTCTACCACTCATTTGATAACATGGAGGCAAAACAAATAAAAAATGACCCTTGGATTAAAAGCATTAATTGTGGACCATTTGATTAAAAACTGGGTTGTTTGGTAAGAGGGTTTTTAATTTTCAAATCATTCATCTCCTTTCCACAATTACAATTAAATCACTAACATAATAAATATTTTTTTTCTTTATTTTTTTATTTTAAATTTTTTTAGAAAAAACGCTGCAAATGACTCAAATATGTCAAGAATATATTTTTTGGGTTTTTTTTTATTTTATTGTTTTCAAAAATATTTTAAAAATAGGATAAAAATTTGGATAGCAACATCTAGTATGGGTTTTCCCCTCAATTCTCTCTCAGCAACGTCGATCTCCAAAACCATCGGATGTTTTAAGCAACAATCCTTATTGCTAGTTCTTCAAGCAGTCATCTCAAGCAATCATTGATCCTTCAGTCATTAAAGCACACATCTAAGAACAAGTTAACAATATATATAAAAAAAAAAATTAACTTTTGATCTGATTTGTAGCAGTCCATTATAATTTAACAAATAACTTGAATACACCTTGTTCTATAAAATAACCTTTAGCTTATAATTAGACATTTGACTCGCGCTTCATCGCCGGTTGGATTTTTTCAACAAAACATTTTATACAAAGGCTTTTTTGACATATTTTTTTAGTTAGAAAACTTCTAAGTGAAAATTAAAAAGTTTATGCATAAATGCAATTAAAAAAATTAAGAATTACGTGTGTTAATAAATGGAAAAAAAAACCACAAACGATAACTAAAAACAAAACTGGAAAAATCAAGAAATAGGTGTAGATCAAAATATTTAATCTTGTAAGATTATACATATATCCGGTTGTGTTTTCTAAATTTTTTTGTTAAAATAATTGTTTTATTCAATCAAACAATAATAGAAATAGACACGCACATTAAATTAATTAAATAAAATAAAAAAAATATTATGTAAGGCTATACATATTAGAAATATTATTTAAAAATAAAAAAAATTATTTTAAAAAATAAAGTTCATCTATACAAAAGATAAAAAAACAATTATGGATGAATGAGATAACCTCTTCAAAAATCAAATGCATAACAAAAAACTAATCATAATTTAAAATATGCTTTCTAAACAAAAAAAAAGGGGGGGGTATTAATCTAAGTATAATTAAAAATAAAAAAACAAATAAAAAGAATCTTTAATAAATAAAAATTACAAAAATAAAAGAAAATGCCAAACACTACTGAGCCCACTAAATTGGGCTAGGCTAACCCAGCTGGCCCCATTTTGTTAGGGCTAGGGCCATGTTTTGGGCTCTCTTTTTTTGCTGTATCTGGAATGAATGACATGTTGTTCGCCCTGATTCTTTTTGAAAAGAAACTCAAACGATGTGTCGTCTGAATTTGTCTAGATTTTGGCCACCACAATTACTAAAAAATCAGGGGTTAAAGTTTTTTTTACCCGAAAACTCATTTTTCAAATCATTTTTTACCCAAAGCACCTTAGGAACCATGATAACCCTATCCATGGCCTCAAAAAACCCAAAAACCTGTCCCAAAAACTTAAATCAACCTGAAATAAAAAATCTACATGAGCTCATATATAACATGAATTTTAAAAGTGAAAAAAACACATAATATAAACTCCCCTCATCAAATGAACTCATTTGACACAAACATCGACCGTTTTGGTGGCCTAAATCGGTGTCAACAACGATATTTTTCTTCTCTACCACTGGAATCCTATGACCCCTCTGTCTCCTCTCTCAACTAGGGACTAAAAATAACAGAAATAAACTTTTATATCAAAATTGAATTGAAGAAATATTGAGGTACCAAAATTATATAATATGTGTTATTTTTAAAGTTTAAGGACCAAAGTATATTTTTCCCGAAACTTTTGGCATGTTATTCATGTTTGCTTTTTTCATTCTGATCCCTCTTCTTTTAATTTCACCATTAACTAAGAAATCAAAAGCAATTGGTCTTCAATTATGATGAAATCATATAAAATAAAACTTTGAGAACTAAAATGAATTATGAAAAAAATACACAATGCTATCTATAGTTTTGTGTGTAGGTGAACAATGCCAACTCTTATAGTAACCAGCCCATATAATTTAGTTTTTAGGTAATTACAAATAAAACTAAAACTCATCAATGTTTTATTGTAGATTGTGCATAGTGCAATCCACAGTAAAACAACTGATGAGCCCTTAAATGACCAAAAAAATGAACACACACTTAGGGGTAAAATCATATTTTAACATATTTATTGCACAATGTAATTACTCTCATGCCCTTGAAAAAAAACATAGCTAATGTTTGAGGGCGTTTTCATATTTTCATATTTTTGTACGGTGTAATTACCATATAACCATTGGGGTCATTTTTTTTTTTTTTACCTAAGGTTAAGGGGCATTTTAGATTTTTTAACCTTTTTTTTCTTGGAATTATCCAATGGGGGTTAAGGATGTTCTGATCTTTCTATAATTAAAAAAAAATGGTATGTTCTAGCAAGTAGGAGGTGTCCTTGCCCTTTGGGTGGAGCGTGCGGCACCTCTCAGTGATTGTTGATAGCCTTCCACAATGACATCCGAATCATCACGCCACCCTTTATACAATGAGCCAATATGCGTTGGCCTCCATGGCACGGAGGAGGTCTAGTGAAAATTTTTATCCTCCCCCATCTTTTCTCTCTCCTTCACCTTAAAAGGTGTGCTGGCCTTGCAAGGTTGCAAAGTGGTGCTCAATCATTTAATTGTATCGAATTTAATTTATTTTTCAATTTTATCCATTGACAATTAATTTTTTATGTTTTTTTATCAAATTTTATCCTCATTTTGATTCCTAATTATTTACTTTTAATATTTTTTTTATTGGATTTTATTTTTTGAATTAATCCCTAATCATTTGATCTTAATTCTTTCTTTTTTTTTTTAAATTTGATCTTCATTCTTATGATTACAATTCCTTTTATTTTGAGTTCTCTTTTTGATTAATTGTTTTTTTTTTTTGTAATTTCATCACATACTATTTAATTTTATTGAATTTTCATATCATATTTGGTACTTATTTTCTTATCATGCTTCTAAAACTCGAGAGTCGACCCCAACATGTCCCGGGTCAAGGGTTGGGTCGAATAACTAGGGCTATCAGAGTCAATTGAATTTTTTATTATGCAAAAAGTAAAAATGACATTATTTTGATAAAAAAATAATGGAAAAAAATCAACGGGTGTTGACATGATTTTTCCCTAGCTAATCATTCGATTTTTTATTTAGCTAAAAAGTAAAAATGGTATTATTTTGATAAAAAAAATAATGGAGAAAAAATTCAATTAGGATCCTTTTTTTTATTAGTCTTTCTTTGTTTTGAATTCTTATTCTAGTTCAATTTGATTTGATTTTGTTTTTATATTAAATATGACACTCATTTTCATAATTGTTGGTTTTTTTTTTGTTTTTACTTTTTCTTGATTTTTTTCTTTCAATTTTCCCCCTCAATATTTTATTTCAATTCCTTTTTTTCCTGATTTAGTTCTCATTTTTTTAATTGCTCTTTTTTAATTCTTTTCTTAATTTGTTTTATCTTTCAATTTTATCTCTTAGCATTTTATTTCATTTGTTTTTTATCCAATTTGGTTTTCATTCTTTTAATTGCTCTTTTTTTATTCTATTTTTCAATTAAGTCTCTCATCATTTTTTTTATTAGTTTTTATATCAGATTTGGTTCTCATTGTTTTGATTACTGTTTATTTTCTTTTTAATTTTTTAATGATTAAGAATTTTGTTCAAGATTTTTTTTTTATCTTCTGTATGTTCATCTTAGTCTCATGATCAGAATTGTTGGTTTTGAAAATTAATCCGATTTAACTTTGATCTTTTCATTTCAAAGTTTTTAATTTCATTACCTAACATTAAATCTTAAATTTTCTATTTTATTTTCTTGGAGTCATCAGAGTAAATCAATTTAACCTAAATTTTATTCAAGTTATCACTATTTAAATGTTTTTTATGTTAGAATAAATTTAACTTGTCCTGTAATGTACACGAAAGAAAAAAATAATCTAGTATAATATATTAGGCGTTTGGCCAAAGCATGGTTAAAGATAAGGAAGTAATAATCTCCAAGTTAATCAAAATTCACTCAAATTATCACTGTTTAAATGTTTTTTCATGTTAGAAAAAATTCAACCAGCTCTACAACATAGCACGAACAGATAAAAAAAAAAAGAAAATCTAGTTTAATATATTAGGCGTTTGGCCAAAGCATGATTAAAGATAAGGAAGGAACAACCTCCACTTTGCGTGATCAGTGTTCTAAAACATCACTTCACAAATGTCTCACTTTAAAAGCCAAGTCTTTTGACCTCTTAATACTTCCTGTTGTCTTCCATTATGAGGATAACAACCAAACTCCAGAGCCCAGAACAATGAATCTGATCCCCTTATGTCTCTCATTCTCTTTGATATTTCCCATTTCCCACTGTGCCCTCCCAAAGCCACCCCCACTTCCCATTTTACCCATCCCAACAGCTTCTCAATTCCAATGGCAACTCTCATCAATGGCACTCTTCTTTCACTTTGGAACCAATACCTTTACAGACTCAGAGTGGGGTACTGGC